>SAMEA104315437__coassemble_449_pt1 | contig 20660 bp, 21 predicted proteins | sample SAMEA104315437__metabat2_high_PE_043 | metagenome-assembled genome bin SAMEA104315437 (sample SAMEA104315437) | gut metagenome | biome: Monkey gut; feature: monkey-associated habitat; material: faeces | place: China | collected 2013 | reverse complement strand
CTGTCAAGCACGGTTCCGTGAGAAGGGAGGGTGAAAGTCCCTCTACTTACTCGACGGCTGCACTCGGCAATTTGAAAGCAAGCTTTCATTGCGCTCGTTTGCACTATCTTTGCAATATCAATTAAAACGAAGCAGTTATGGCATTAAGATTATATCCAGTAGGAATCCAGACATTTGAGCGAATTCGTAAGGAAAACAAGCTCTATATTGATAAGACGGAATACATTTACCGAATGACGCATTCGGGCGGTTGTTATTTCTTCTTGGGACGTCCACGCCGTTTCGGTAAGTCGCTGTTGGTGTCAACCTTTGAAAGTTATTTTTCTGGTAAGAAAGAATTGTTTGAAGGACTTGCCATCGAAAAGTTGGAACAGGATTGGACGGAATATCCTGTGCTCCACTTCGATATGAGTGGCGGTAAGCACTTGGAGAAGGAGCAGCTGGAAGACTATCTGTCTAATCGTTTGGAGGTAGAAGAAAAGAAATGGGGAATTACCAACCACAAAAGAGGTGCTAATGATCGTCTCACAGAATTGATTACTACCGTTTATGAGAAGAGTGGCAAGCAGGTGGTCGTGCTCATTGATGAGTATGATGCGCCGATGCTTGATGTTGCTCATGAAAGGGAATCCTTGGACGTGCTTCGTAATGTGATGCGTAATTTCTATAGCCCACTCAAAATGTGTGAGCCAATGCTTCGTTTTGTCTTCCTGACGGGCATTACCAAGTTCTCGCAGGTGAGCATTTTCAGTGAACTGAACAACATCACGAATATTTCGATGGATGATGAATATGCGGGTATTTGTGGTATCACAAAGGAGGAGCTGCTAAGCCAGATGAGCGAGGACATAGATGTGTTGGCTGATGCACAAGGACTGTCACGTGAAGAGACCATCGCAAAACTCAAGGAGAATTACGATGGCTATCACTTCTCGCCTGCATCACCGGATATTTTCAACCCATTCAGCTTGCTCAATTGCTTCACAAAGAAGAATTTTGGCGCTTATTGGTTTGCATCGGGCACGCCTACCTATCTCATCAATATGCTTCGCAAGTTTAAGGTCTTGCCAGCCAAGATTGGCCGTTCTCTTGCTCGCTCCTCTGCTTTCGATGCGCCAACGGAGAATCTGAAGACGATTACGCCTTTGCTCTATCAGAGCGGCTATATCACCATCAAGGGTTACGACAAGATGAGCCAGCTCTTCACGCTCGACTTGCCAAACAAGGAAATCAAGGTGGGCTTGTTTGAGAGTCTCTTGCCATATTACTTGGAGGGAATGTATGCTGAGGAGGGTGATGTTGCCATCGCCCAGATGTCGGTGTTGATTCGCCAGGGTGATATGGATGGAGCCTTGCGTCTGCTACAGGAGTTCTTGGGCACGGTGCCTTACTGCAACAATACCAATTACGAGGGGCATTACCAGCAGATGCTGTTCATCATCTTCACCCTCTTGACTCACTTTGTGGTGGATGTGGAGGTTCACACGCCGAATGGTAGGGTGGATGTGGTGATGGAGACGGCGGACACGCTCTTTCTCATCGAACTGAAACTCAACCAGAGTGCCCAGGCTGCGATGCAGCAAATCAATCTTAAGCAATACGACCAGCGTTTTGCGAGATGTGGCAAGCCGATAGTAAAAGTCGGTGTCAACTTCGATGTGAAGAAGGGAAATATCGAGGATTGGACGATAGAATAGATGAATTTATTGATTCATTCATAATAAATGTCGCCTATGCCAAGGAGCAATGTTTGCTTAAGGCATAGGCGATTTTTGTTTTATTGATGTGCGATTTTTGTTTTATTGATGTAAAAAAGAGTGATTTCCTATTTATTCTTTGCCAAATCTCTTGTTCCTGTATTCCGATGGCGAGCAACCTTCTCGTTGCTTGAAGTATCTGCCAAATGTGGATTGGTGGGGGAAATGGAGCAGTTCGGCTATTTCCTTGATACTTTTGTCGGAATTCTCCAAGTATTGACGGGTGAAAGTCATCGTCACGTTTTCTATCCATTGCATCGCACTCTTGCCTTATCGCCGAGGGGAGACGACTTGATGTTATACAAATTACCAAAGAGATTCTTTCTGCGAAAAATGCAACGCATTGCAAAAAATAGATAAAAACGTGAGATTTTTGCAATGCGTTGCATTTTTCTTAAAAAAGTTTCGTATATTTGCAGTGCATTTCATTTTTGTTGAATTCAAATAGAGCTTAAATAGAAAAATATGATAGAGCGCAAAGAATATATGAATCTCCTGGAGAAATGGAGAGACAAGAAAGCGATAAAGGTCGTAACTGGCATACGTCGCTGTGGAAAATCATCACTGCTGAGGATGTTCCGAGAGAAACTAATCGCAGATGGAGTGGGCGAGGAACAGGTCATAGACCTCAATTTTGAGGACCTTGACAATGAACCTTTCCTCGACTATAAGGTATTGTATGCGCACGTAAAGAAGAACCTCTGCCCCAAGAAGATGAACTATCTCTTCTTTGACGAGATACAGATGGTAGAGAATTTCCAAAAAGTGATAGACAGTTTGTTCTTGTTAGACAATGTGGATATTTACGTTACAGGCAGCAATGCCTATCTGCTCTCTGGTGAAATCGCAACCTTGCTTACAGGAAGATACATAGAAATCAAGCTCTTCCCATTCTCTTTTCGAGAATTCATGCAGGCGCAACCTGACCTGACATCACGTGAACTTGCCTATCGCCAATACATCGAACTTGGCTCCTTCCCATACGTTCCACAAATCAGCAATGACCGTGAGATGGTGCGCGAGTATTTGTCGGGACTTTACAATACTATCGTATTAAAGGATGTGGTGGGGCGCAAGAAAATAACGGATGTGATGATGCTGCAAAGTGTAGTCAGATTCTTGGCAGACAATATTGGCAACATCTCCGTTATCAAGCGTATCAGCGACACGATGACTTCTCTCGGCAGAAAGATTACATCTCATACGGTGGAAAGCTATATTTCTGCCCTCACCGATAGTTACATCTTCTACCCAGTGCAGAGATATGATGCCAAGGGAAAGCAACTGCTTAAGACGGGACAGAAACTGTATCTTGCCGATGTAGGTTTGCGACAAGTCATCAATGGTACAAAGGGGGGAGGCTTGGGGCATGTGTTGGAGAACATCGTGTATATAGAGCTGGCTCGGCGTGGTGGTGAAATCTATGTTGGCAAAGCTGGTGATGCGGAGATAGACTTCGTGGTGATCAAAGGCGAATATAAGGCATACTACCAGGTTTCTCTCAGCGTTAGGGAAGAGGCGACGATGCAGAGAGAATTGGCTCCGCTCAAGTCTATCTCTGATAGTTTTCCCAAGTATCTGCTAACGCTGGACAATGACCCCGTTGTGTTTCATGATGGCATCAAGCAAGAGTATGTTTTAGATTGGCTCATGGAATAAACTTTAAAAATCCGATGAGGCGAATCTTCGCATCATCGGATTTTTTTAGTTTCTATTTTATGTTGACTACTTCTTTTCCACAGGCGAGCCGCCGAAGACTTCGCTCATCTTCATGTTATCGAGTGCTCTGTCTATCTCTCTGATTTCTTCTTGCGATAGCTGGATGTCGGCTGCTCCGATGTTCTCCTTCAAGCGGCAGAGGTGGCGAGTGCCTGGGATAGGGACTATCCATGGTTTCTTGCCCATCATCCAGGCAAGGGAGATTTGTGCAGGAGTGGCATGATGCAGGTCGGCAAGATGCTCGATGTAAGCGAAGAGAGCCTTGTTTTGCTCGAAACTCTCTGCTCGGTATTGCGGCATTACGGCACGATAATCGGTTGTGGCATCGAAATGATCCTTTGCCGAATAGCAATTGCTCAGCAATCCATTGGCGAGTGGTGAGAAAGCAACAAAACCGATGCCTAATTCTTCGAGCGTAGGAAAACATGATTCATGCCAACGAGCCATCATGGAGAGGCGGTTCTGAATGGCTGTGACTGGACAAACCTTGTGGCCACGGTGCAGGTAATCCTCGCTTGCCTCGGAGAGTCCCCAGTGCAGGATTTTGCCTTCCTTGATGAGGTCTGCCATCACCGATGCCACCTCTTCTGGCTCAACGCTTGGGTCGGTGCGATGTTGATAATAGAGGTCGATGTGGTCGGTTTGCAGTCGGCGAAGCGAACCCTCCACGCTGCGGCGAATCACCTCAGGGCGAGAGTCGGTGAGGATGGTGTGCGCTCCGTTCTCACCATCTATGTGGATGCCAAACTTGGTGGCGATGACTACTTGGTTTCGGTAGGGCTTGAGCGCCTCGCCCAAGAGTTCCTCATTGTCGTGGGGACGGTTGGCTGTGCCATATCCCTCGGCGGTGTCGAAGAAGGTGTAGCCCATATCCACTGCATCTGCCAAGAGTTCCTTCATCTCCTGTTTGTCGGCAGGTGCTCCGTAAGCATGGCTCATGCCCATACACCCCAATCCTACAGCGGAAACCTTGAGTCCGCTTTTTCCTAATTCTCTGTATTTCATATCGGTTATTGTTTTGTATTTCCTATTCGTTATTGTTTTGTATTTCTTATTCGTTATTGTTTTGTATTCCAATATAGTTTTGTATTTTGGTGCAAAGGTATAGCTAAATTATTGAAATCTTGTTGCATTAATTTCCGTCTTCATTTCCATTATTCCGTTTTTCTGTTTCCCATTTTTCTGTTTCCCATTTTTCTGTTTTTCATGATTCTGCTTTTCTGTTTTCCTAATTCCGTTTTTTCCGTTTTTCATGTTCTTCTGCCTTATCTTTCTCTTTTGTTGCAAGGTGCTAAGAAATACAAAATAAGTAAAAAAGGAAAGCGACAATATTCGAATTTTCCTTGAAAATCAATATCTTTGCAATGAATTTTTATATGGCAAACGATGGAACAAACGGAAAATATCATAATAGAGCATTCCCTCGATAGGGTGGGGAAGAAACAGTATGAGGATTATCTTTCTCATGCCCTTTGTGTGGGCGGCAGCTGCAAGTTCTTGTTTAATGGCAAGGAGTTTGAGTTGCATGAGGGTGATGTGATGATTGTGCGCAAGGGCAAGCTGCTGGAGAAGATTCGCCCGGCGGAGGATTTCGAGGTTATCAATGTGATGGTTAGGTCGGAGTTTATCGCCGCCAGTTCGCCTGTGCAGAGCAACTATTGGGTGAAGGGTCAGCTTGCCTTGTTTCTCAACCCCGTGATGCAGCTCACGGAGCAGCAGTACGAGGTTTGCCGCAAGGATTATGACAACATCATCTTCCGCCTCTCGCAGACCGACCATCATTTCTACAACGAACTCTTGATGAATGCCGTGCAGACGATGATTCTCGACTTCTTCGATTTCCATTCCCATCTCTATCAGGAGAGCGATGTGTCGGTGCAGTTTGCCAACATCATGACCCGATTCTTGCAGTTGCTCGAAAATGGCGAGTATCGCAAGAATCGAGAGGTGGCGTGGTATGCCGACAAGCTCTGCATCACGCCTAAGTATCTCTCGCAGGTAACCAAGGAGGTGAGCGGATACGCTGCCAATTTCTGGATCAATCGTTACACCATCCTCGACATTTCCCGATTGCTCCGCGACAAGAGTCTTACCTTTGTCAGCATCTCCGACCTGTTTGGTTTCTCATCTCCCGCCTATTTCTGTAGGTATGTGCAGCGTTATTTGGGCACGAATCCTACGGAGTATAGGGGGTGATAGGGGCTTAGCTGTTCTTCTGATAACTTTTGATGGCCCATGCCCACATTACGACAGCATAGCCAGAGAGGGCGTAGAAGTGGTAACGGAGGTCGTAGAGGCTGCTCCCCTTGAGGTAGAGCGTGCGCATCGCCTCGATGAAATAGCGCAGAGGATTGATGCGAGTGAATGCCTTTGCCCACTCTGGCATGCTCGTAACGGGGGTGATCAGACCGCTCAAGAGAATGAAGATGACGAGGAAGAAGAACATCACGAGGGCTGCCTGCTGCGTGGTGTCGGAATAGTTGGAGACGATGAGTCCCATGCTTGACACCACGAGGATGAAGAGGGTGGCGAAGAGGAAGATATCCCCGATACTGCCCACTGGCTCCTGCCCGTAGATGAGGCGAGCCAACACCATCGCATAGCCCAATACCAACAAGCCTACCACCCAGTAAGGTATCAGCTTGGAGAGGATGAAGTCGAACTTTCCCACAGGGGTCACGTTGATTTGCTCGATGGTTCCCTTCTCCTTCTCGCCCACGATGTTGAGGGCAGGGAGGAAACCGACGAGCAATATCAGGAGCATCGCCATCAAGCCCGGTATCATGAAGAACTTATAATCCAAGTTGGTGTTATAGAGGTATCTTGGCACCACATCATAATGAGCCATGCTCACGGCGGAAGCAGACAGACCAGATTCCTCTCGCAGTTGGGCGGAATAGTCGGCGATGATTTGGGCGAGGTAGCTCGAACCCAATCCTGCCTTCACGCCATTCACTGCATTGGCGGAAATCATCACTTGGCTCACTCCCTCCTTCACGAGGTTGCGCTCGAAGCGTGGCTCTATCTCCACGATGAAATCGGCATCGCCTGCTTCCACGCTCTCCAATGCCTTGGGGTAGGTGGAGGAGACATCATTGAGATGGAAATACTGAGAGGCGGAAAGCTTTTGAACGAGTCGGTTGGACCATGAGGAGTGATCGTTGTCGACGACGCTGATCTTCAGATTTTTCACCTCTTGGGTAGCTGCCCTCGGCACCATGTTGATGACACCGATGGGGAGCAATATGAAGACGATAGGAAGGATGATGTTGCGCATCATCTGCTTGAATTCCTTTTCTAATAAAAATCGAATAACCATAATTTATAATCTAACCTTGAATAACTTCCACGAAACGCCAAGCAATACTACTGCCATGAGGGCGAGCACTGCAGTCTCGTGCATTACGTATTTCATTTCTACTCCCTGAATCATCAGCTTTCTCGCCACCTCCACGTACCATCGGGCAGGGATGAAGGCTGAGGCTTTTTGTAGAGCTTCTGGCATACTCTCGATAGGGAAGGCGAGGCCTGAGAGATAAACCGTTGGCACGATGAGCAAGAGGGATAGCAACATGGCTGCCAACTGACTGCTCACACAGTTGGAGATAAACAATCCCAAGAGCAGCGACACCAATATATATAATAAGGAGATGGCGATGAAGCCAATCACGCTGCCAGCTATCGGAATGTCGAGCAGGAAGACTGAGAGCAGGAGGATGGTGGCGAGGTTCATGCAGGAGATGACGAAGTAAGGCACCAACTTTGCCACCACGATGACGATTGGGGGCAAGGGGGAGGCAAGCAGAATCTCCATCGTGCCCATCTCCTTCTCCTTCACGATGGCGATGCTCGTCATCATGGCACAAATCAAGAGTAAGATGAGTCCTATCACGCCCGGTACGAAGTTGTATTCGCTTCGGCTCTGCGGATTGTAGAGCATTTTTGTAATGGGAATGATTTGGAAATTAGGAACGGAATACACGGATGATATGGAAGTTTCGTCCTTTTGTAATGCTTGCACTTGCGCCATCTGGGTGTGGCTTCTTTCATCTTGGATGTAGTCCTGCAAGTAGCCTGCCAATATCTGCTGCATGTAGCCTGTTCTAACCGCGGCTTGGTTGGGCTCGCTGCCATCGGCAAGGAGCTGGATGGAGGCTTTGCCTGAATGCTGCATCTCATCAGAGAAATTACTGCTGAAGATGACGGCGATGTCGGCATCATTCTCCAAGAACATCTTTTGGATTTCTTTCTCGCTCTGGACGTCTGCCACGATGGTGAAGTAGCGGTTGTTGCGGATGTGCTCTTGTATGCGAGTGGTTGCCTCGTCCTTGCTGTGGTCGAGGATGACGACACGGGAATCCTTTACCTCCGTGGTGATGGCGAAGCCGAAGAGGATGATCATGATGATGGGCATGACCAAGAGAATCAGCATCGTGCGCTTGTCACGGAAGATGTGGCGGAATTCCTTTCTTACGAATACGATGAATTGTTTCATGCTTAAAGAATTTAAGAGAAGTTAACTGCGCTTTGCCTTGCGAGCCAAGTGCAGGAATACATCATACATGGTGCTGACACCAAACTTGCGTTTCAGTTCGGCTGGCGTGTCGAGGGCTTCTATCTTGCCATCCACCATGATGCTCACTCGGTCGCAATACTCAGCCTCGTCCATATAGTGGGTGGTCACGAAGACGGTGATGCCTCGGTCGGCTGCCTGATAGATGAGTTCCCAGAACTGACGGCGAGTAACAGGGTCTACGCCTCCTGTCGGTTCATCGAGAAACACAATCTTGGGGTCGTGGAAGATGCTGAGCGAGAAGGCGAGCTTCTGTTTCCAACCAAGAGGAAGTGAACCCACCATCGTGTTGCGCTCCTTCTCGAATCCCAACTCTGCCAAGAGGCGATTAGATTTCTCCTTGATTGCCTTGGTGCTCATGCCGTAGATGCCACCGAAGAGGCGCAGGTTCTCATACACCGTGAGGTCGTCGTAGAGGGAGAACTTCTGACTCATGTAGCCGATGTTCTTCTTCACCAACTCCGCCTCCCGATAGACATCGAAGCCAGCCACGGTAGCATGACCATCCGTAGGGCGGCTCAATCCGCAGAGCATGCGCATGGCGGTGGTCTTGCCCGCTCCGTTGGCTCCGAGGAAACCGAATATCTCGCCTCGATGCACCTGGAAGGTAATGTGGTTGGTGGCGATGAAGTCGCCAAACTGCTTGGTCAAGCCTTCCGCTACGATAGCATAGTCGTTATTGTTGTTCATATTTTCTATTCTTTTATTTCATTAATGCCATGAAGCAATCTTCGATGGAAGCCTCTATCGGAGCAACACGCACGTTGTGATGTCCTCGCTGAGAGAGATGATGGACGAGTGCTTCTGTCGTGGCGTTGTCCGAAGAGGTCGTGGCGTGGCTTGCCTTGTCTGCATCAACCTTGTTTTCATCTGATAGCGTAACGTGGAATGTCTCGCCAAAGGAGAAGGCGGTCTTGGCGCTTGGGTATTCTCGCAAATCGCCTAACAATTGGTGCATCTCATCGCTGCGCACTGCCCAGAGCTTTTCGCTATAAGAGGCGATGATGCCTTGCGGTGAGTCAATTTTGAGAAACTCGCCATCTTGTATCAGGGCGATACGGTCGCACTGCATCGCCTCGTCCATGTAAGGCGTGGAGACGATGATGGTAATGCCGTGCTCCTTCTGTAGCTTCTTCAACATCTCCCAAAACTCCTTGCGAGATACTGGGTCAACACCTGTGGTTGGCTCGTCGAGGAAGAGGACTCTCGGCGCATGGATGAGGGCGCAGCTGAGGGCGAGCTTCTGTTTCATGCCGCCCGAAAGCTTGCCAGCCTTGCGTGTCTTGAATTTCTCTATCTGTTGATAGATGTCCTTCACCAAGTCGTAGTTTTTCTCGATGGTGGTGCCGAAGATGGTGGCGAAGAACTCCAAGTTCTCTTCTATCGAGAGGTCTTGGTAGAGGGAGAACTTGCCCGGCATGTAACCGATGCGCTTGCGAATCTCCTTGTAGTTTGCCACCACGTCAAGTCCATCCACCGAAGCCGTGCCGCTATCCGCCAAGAGAAGGGTGGTGAGGATGTGGAAGAGGGAGGTCTTGCCAGCACCATCAGGTCCGATGATGCCATAAATCTCGCCTTCCTCCACGTCAAAGCTCAGGTCTCGCAAAGCCCCGACCTTCCCCTTGTTGTAGGTCTTCTTGATATTTCTTACAGAAACGATTGCCATAATACTATTGGATTCTTAACTCTTCGTTCTTCACTAAAATTTCACATCACCATACATTCCTTCCTTAATCAAGCCATCGTTCTTTACCGCAATCTTGACGGCATAGACGAGGTTGGCTCTTTCGTCTCGGGTCTGTATGGTCTTTGGGGTGAACTCAGCCTTGCTCGAAATCCAAGTTACGGTGCCTTGGTATTCCTTGCGGTCTGCCTTGCCTTGGTCGGCATAGACCTTCACTTTCTGACCAATCTTCAGTGTGGTGAGTTGGTCGGCGGTGATGTAGGCACGGAGCTTCATATCTTGAATGTTACCCACCTTGAATAGAGGCTTTCCTGGGGCGGCAAACTCGCCTTGCTCCATGTACTTGGTGAGGATGGTGCCTTGGATAGGAGAAGTGATGATGGAGTTGCGCATCTGGTCTTCGAGTTGCGCTATCTGTGCGGCGATGCTGCCTTTCTGCCCCGTCAAACTGCTGTTGTTGCTGCCTATCTGTTCTGAGGTGGCGGCGAGCTGACGCTGGAGCACCATAATCTGATAGTCGATGTCATCCACTTGCTTCTGGTTGGCGGCGTTTTCCTTCACCAGTTCGGTGAAGCGTTTGCGCTCTCGTTGCAGGTTGGAGATTTGCTGCTGGATGGAGGCTACTTGGCGGCTCTCGCTGAGTCGCTTACTCTCGGTGGCTGAGATGGTGGAGAGGAGTTGCTTCTTCTTGAGATAGAGTTGGAGGGTGTCGATGCAGCCCAATTCCTGTCCCATACTCACGGTTTGTCCTTCGTCTACATGGAAGGAGATGAGCTCGCCTGTGCCTTTTGCCGACACGATGACTTCTGTGGTTTCGAAAACGCCCGATGCGTCATACTGGGCGTCGTTGTTGGAGCAAGCGGTGCAAAGTATGGCTGCCGCTGCTATTGTATAGAATACTGCTTTCTTCATTGTTTTATATTTTTAGGCACGGATTACGCGGATTACACGGATTTTTCCTGATGTAGTCTTTACCGTAATTCTTAATTATTCATTCTTAATTATTAATTGTTTTGCTGTGGTAGATGGCTTGCAGGAGCTGCAATTCGTGGAGCGATAGTAGTTGCTTCGCCATGCTCACGGCATTGATGCTGCGGATAAGTTCGTTCACCGTTTCTGTGCCGAGTTTCACTTTCTTCTCGTTGGTCTGTCGGATGTTCTCCCTGAGGGTTACGATTTGCGCATCCTTGGTGAGTTGCTTTTTGAGTGACTGGATGTTGCCATCGGCATCCTCGTTTTGCAGACGGTTGTTGAAGAGGAAAGTCTCCTTCTGGTTGTCGTTCATCAGTCGCTGTGTCTCAATCTTCTGGATGTCGTTTTTGCGGGTGTAGAGCGCACCGATGTTCCAGGAGATGTTGATGCCGCCGAGCAAGATGCCGTTGTGTACCATGTCAGACACCTTGGTGTGGAGCAATCCCATGCCCATGAATCCGATGGTAGGGCGAAGGCGAGTGTCGAGCTGCTTGCGCTGCGTATCCAAGAGTTGGTTTTGCGAGGCAAAGAAGGAAAGCTCAGGGCGATTCAATCCCCAGGAGTCCTTGGCGGCAGGGAGCGTCATGGCTGGTTTTTCTACCTGTGCGCCTTCAGGCAATGGCTTGCCGATGAACACACCGAGCATCTTCAGGTAAGCCTTGCGAGAAGTGGCGAGGGCATCGGCTTGCTGCTCAGCCTTCATCAGTTCCACGCTGATGGCATCGAGGTCGCTCTGGTTGGCGAGACCGTTCTTGATCATGCTCTTCACCGTGGTGCTGCTCACATCGAGGTCTTTCTGAAAGATGCTGTTTTGGTGGAGCTGTTCATCAAGGGTCAGCACACCGAAGAAGATTTGTTCCACTCGCTCGTTGATGTCGTGCATCGTTACATCGAGTTGTCGCTTCTGCACCTCCGCTTGCGCCTTCGCCACCTCCTTGCCAGCGGCTATCTGTCCGCCGTCGTAGATGGCTTGCTTCACGCTCACCATGCCGCTTGCCATGTAGTCCTTCATGTCCAGTCCCATCTGCTCCATCTGTTGGTTGGCATTGATGATGTCGGTGAAGGCGTAGGCTCCAGCTTGCACGTTCACTTGTGGCAGCCACCCCTTGGAGGCATTGCTCACGTTATAGTCTCGCAGGGTCTCCACCATGCCATATTGCTTGATGGCAGGATAGTTGTCGTGTGCCATCTTCTGGCATTCGTCCAGGGTCAAAGTCTGGGCGAAGCCAAGAAGAGGCAGCGAGACCAACATTACAAGAATACTCTTTCTTTTCATTGTCATTTTCTCTTTGTTTTTGTTTATGGGTGCAAAGTTATAAGGATTTCTGCTAACCTTCGCTACCTATTTTCATAGAAAGATGTTCTTTTTGTAGGAATAATAAGAGGAAATGACATTTTATCGGGAAAAATGATTATCTTTGCGTCGGATTTCTTCGATAGGAAAATCTCGATAGATAGGTTACACATTATTATATATAGAACGCTATCGTTAAAAAAGAAACAACTTAAAATACAATGGACGATGAGACAACTGCAACGACTTCCTTTGGATAAGATTTATAAGATACTGCCAGAAGATACGAAGCAAAATAAGAAGTTGCTGAGTTATCATGATGGCATGGGTGTGGCCATTGGTATCGATGGCTCCTTGTTTAGGCACTTGGGCATGGCATCCTCGCCTTTCTTGGTGGAGGATTACCGTATGGGTATGATTGTGAGAGGGCAGTTGAGGGGCATCGTCAACCTGCGAGAATATACGATGCGAGAGGGCACGATGGTTTTCATCACTCCTGGCACCATCGTGGAACCCTTGGAGGTGAGCGATGATTTCTTGTTGGAGGGCATGGGCTTGCCTGCCGACAAGTTTTTGATGGCGCATGGTGGCAAACTGCCTGAGCTCTTTAATGGACAGGTGAGCGATGGGAGAAGAATCATAACCTTCGAGGAGCGTTCCATCCTCGACCGAATGCTTCGCCTCTTGCACGACTTGATGGGAGAGGAGAGCACCCACATGGATGTGGTTTATAGCATGGTTTCCACCATCACCCATTATTACGACCAGCTGTTTCACGACCGTGTCGATTCTTCGGCTCCCTCTCATTCTGGCGAAATCTTCAATCGTTTCCTCCGTCTGGTCAATCTTCATGGCAGCCGAGAGCATCAGCTTGCCTTCTATGCCGAGAAGCTCTGCATCACCAGCCGCTACTTAGGCACGGTGGTGCTGGCAACGAGCGGTGTGGGGGCGAAGGAGTGGATAGACCGTTCTATCATCTCCACCGCCAAGGTATTGCTGCGCCATAGCGACAAGCAGACCACCGAGATAGCCGATGAGCTGAACTTCCCCAATGTCAGCTTCTTCTGCAAGTATTTCAAGCGATTGACAGGCGTTACACCCCAACAATATCGCAAGGGAGAGATGGGGTAAAAACTAATAACCGTGCAAGGGTAAAAACTAATAACTCTACAAATTAAAACGCTGTTTTGTCCGAAGTAAAGACGTTTTTTCTGCCAATGCGTTAAATATTCTGTTTTCTGATGGTTAATTCGGAAAAAAGTTTTAATTTTGCAAAAGATTGGCTGCACTCGGCAATCAGAAAGTAAACTTTCATTGCGCTCGTTTGCACTATCTTAGCACTATCAATCAAAACGAAGCAATTATGGCATTAAGATTATATCCAGTAGGAATCCAGACGTTTGAGCGAATTCGTAAGGAAAACAAGCTCTATATAGATAAGACGGAATACATCTACCGAATGACGCATTCGGGCGGTTGTTATTTCTTCTTGGGGCGACCACGCCGTTTCGGCAAGTCGCTGTTGGTGTCAACCTTTGATAGTTATTTCTCTGGCAAGAAAGAATTGTTTGAGGGACTTGCCATCGAAAAGCTGGAACAGGATTGGACGGAGTATCCTGTGCTCCACTTCAGCATGGCGAGTGGCAAGCACATGGAGAAGGACCAACTGCAGAGGTATCTTTTGTATATCTTGAAAGACAATGAGGAGCGATATGGGATAGAGTGTGATGCCATAGACCCAAACATACGCTTGAGCCATCTCATCAAGGCACTCTATGAGAAAACCGGCAAGCAGGTGGTAGTGCTCATTGATGAGTATGATGCCCCGATGCTTGATGTGGCACATGAAAAGGAATCTTTGGATGTGCTTCGCAATATCATGCGCAATTTCTATAGTCCGTTAAAGGATTCAGAGCCAATGCTTCGCTTTGTCTTCCTGACGGGCATTACCAAGTTCTCGCAGGTTAGCATCTTTAGCGAACTGAACAACATCAAAAATATTTCGATGGATGATGAATATGCGGGAATTTGTGGCATCACCAAGGAAGAGTTGCTTACTCAGATGAGTGAGGACATTGATGCCTTGGCTCAGGCACAAGGACTGGCACGTGAAGAGACCATAGCCAAGCTTAAGGAGAATTATGATGGCTATCATTTCTCGCCAGCCTCTCCTGATGTCTTCAATCCTTTTAGTTTGTTGAATTGCTTTGACGATAAGAATTTCGGTGCTTATTGGTTTAGTTCGGGTACACCTACTTATCTCATCAATATGCTTCGCAAGTTCAAGGTCTTGCCAGCCAAGATTGGCCGTTCTCTTGCTCGTTCCTCCGCTTTCGATGCGCCTACGGAGAATCTGAAGACGATTACTCCTTTGCTCTATCAGAGTGGTTACATCACCATCAAGGGCTACGACAAGATGAGCCAGCTCTTCACGCTCGATTTGCCCAACAAGGAAATCAAGGTAGGCTTGTTTGAGAGCCTTCTGCCTTATTACTTGGAGGGAATGTATGCCGAGGAGGGAGATGTGGCTATCGCCCAGATGTCGGTGTTGATTCGCCAGGGCGACATGGATGGAGCCTTGCGCTTGCTCCAGGAATTCTTAGGCACGGTGCCTTATTGCAACAATACCAACTACGAGGGGCATTACCAGCAGATGCTGTTCATCATCTTCACCCTCTTGACCCACTTTGTGGTGGATGTGGAGGTTCACACACCGAATGGTAGGGTGGATGTGGTGATGGAGACGGCGGACACGCTCTACCTGATAGAGTTGAAACTCAACCAGAGTGCCCAGGCTGCGATGCAGCAAATCAACCTCAAGCAATACGACCAGCGTTTTGCGAGATGTGGCAAGCCGATTGTAAAAGTGGGTGTCAACTTCGATGCGAAGAAGGGAAACATTGAGGACTGGACGATAGAGTAATCGTTTCATAGGCCTTATTTACAGTTCCCATAGGCAAATCGGTAAAAATGTATATAATCCCCGAAATCTGTGTAAATTATTCCACAAAGTAGGTGGAGGCTGCGTAGAGCGGCACATTGGTCATCCAGTCTTGCTCACGATAATCGGACATCGAGAAACGCAAACCATGCATCTCGGGATGGCGATCCACAAACGTGTGCAGCGACTTGGAGCGCAAGTTCTCCTCAGCCTTCGCTTCTATCGGAATGATTTGGGCATCTTGCTGTATCAGGAAGTCAAGCTCCAGCTTGGCATCCGTGCTGTAATAGAATACGGAAGTCTTTCGGGTAGCCACCAGTTGCGACATCACAAAGTTTTCCGTAAAGGCACCCTTCGATTCCTCCATGCCGTTTTCGGCTACCAGCAGGTCGGCAGGTTCAGTCTCACTCATGGCTCCCAGCAGACCGCAATCTAACAAAAAGAGTTTGAAACTGGCAATATCTACATAGAATTTCAGAGGTTTCTTTGGTTCGTTCACCCTCTCGCATTTATAGACCAGTCCTGCGTCCATCAGCCATTGTATCGCCACCTCAAAGTCCTTGGCTCTGCCTCCAGGTTTCGCCACTCCATAGATGAATTTCTTGTTTTCCTTGACCAGTTGCGATGGCATCGACTGCCACACCATGTTGATGCGATTGGATTCAGAGGTGGGCACATGCTTGGAGATGTCTTTCTGATAGGTGTACAGGATGTCGTTCTGCTTGTCCCTGACTCTCATAGAATTGTTGGTTTCGACAAAGCATTTCACGGCTTCTGGCATTCCGCCAACAAAATAGTATTCTCTCAGGGCCTTGATGTATTGGCTCTTGATAAGTCGGATGGTTTGCCAGTCTTTGGCCTTGAGCAACTCTACCATTTTCTTGTCACCCTTGGCAAGCAAGAATTCATCGAAGGTCATGGGATAGATGTGTAGAATGTCAACCTTCCCGACAGGGAATGACTGTCCTCTGTGCATGGCGATGCCTAATAGTGAACCAGCCACAGCCACGTGATATTCGGGGGTATTCTCGCAGAAGTATTTTAGAGCGGAGAGACCACGGTTCAGTTCCTGTATTTCATCCAGGATGATAAGTGTCTTGCCTGGGATGATGTCTTGTCGGGTGATGGCACTGATGGCAAGGATGACTCGCTTCATGTCATAGTCTTGTGTGAACAAGTCCTTTGCCATGTCGTTATCATCGCAGTTGATGTAAGCCACGTTTTGGAAGTCAGACTTTCCAAATTCCTTGAGGATGTAAGTTTTGCCCACTTGTCGTGCGCCAGCGAGTACGAGTGGCTTTCTGTCCTCTCGGTCTTTCCATTCCCTCAGTTGTTCAATGATTCTTCTATACATGATCTCTGCCCTTTCTTTTATTAATTTCGGCTGCAAATTTACGCTTTTTTCTTGAAACCGCCAAACGAATTTACATTTTTCCTACCGAATTTTCATGGAGAACCTACACTTTTCCTACCGAACTTTTAGCATAAATCCACATTTTTCCTACCGAACTTTAGGTGCAATCCCACACTTTTCCTACCGAATCCACCTCCCAAAGAGATTTAGCTATTCTTCTGATAACTCTTGATAGCCCATGCCCACATCACAACGGCATAGCCAGCAAGGGCATAGAAGTGATGGCGGAGGTCGTAGAGGCTGCTGCCCTTGAGATAGAGCGTGTGCATCGCCATCGTGAAGGGGAAGGAGATGGCGATGCTCGTCATCATGGCACAAATCAAGAGAAGAATCAATTAAAACGCAGTTTTGTCCGAAGTAAAGACGTTCTTTCTGCCAATTTCGATGCGCCAACGGAGAACTTGACCATCACGCCTTTTTTTGTCCCATTTCCCCTTACTTATAAGTCCAATCAGGTTCATTGCCCGAAAGGCGATTTTCCGAGCGTCCCATCGTTCGCAATCTCCTCTTTGTGCAAGCCACGGAGCTAAGGATGCGCCAGCTGAAGCAAGACTACAACACCTTGCTCCAGTTCAAGGTCAAGCCCCAGATGGGCGGCGGTTATGTACCCGTCATCGTGCCCGACAAGCAGATGGAGGATTTCATGGCATGCGCCGCCTTCCTCACCGAGTGCCGCTTCATCAGCATCCGATGAGGAGCAAATATTTGCGTTAAAATCATTGAAAGGCTTGGTGATTTCGAGAAAAATGCATATCTTTGCAATTAAAAAAAATATGATAAGATTATGGCACAGGCAGCAACGTTAAATCAAGCACAATTGCAAATACTCGATATGATGTCTTTCATTAAGACACCAGAGGCATTGACAGACTTGAATCGAGTTATTTCAGACTATTTTGTAGAGATGGCAGATGCAGAGATGAATAAGATGTGGGCAGATGGAACTTTGTCGGCAGAACGTATAGAGGGTTTTCGTCATTTGCATGAGCGCACGCCTTATAATAAGGCAATCTTGTAAACATACTATGTTGCTATGAATATAGTCTTGGATACCAATAGCTTAATTATGTCTATCGCACCTAAGAGTCCTTACCGCAGTGTTTGGCAAGCATTCCTTAGAGGTGAATATAACTTGTGCATTTCCAATGAAATTATGGAAGAATATGCAGAGGTCTTGGCTCGAAATATTTCTCCAAGAGTATCTGAGGCGATAGTATATGCAATATTGACCAGGCCAAATGTTATCCGTAAGGATCCTCATTACAGTTTTGGACTGATAGAGGCTGATAAAGATGACAATAAGTTTGTGGATTGTGCGATAGCCGCCAATGCCAAGTGTATCGTAACGGAAGATAATCATTTCAATATACTCAAGACAATTCCTTTTCCAAAAGTGGAAGTGATAGGAATTGACGATTTCAAAATGTATTTGAATAGTTGGCTAAACAGATGTCTGTAATGCGCTATCCGACAAATAATCGCAACTCTGTTGTGTCAACTCTCATCGGCAACCCTTTAGGGCACAGGCTCCGCTGACGATACCAAAACTCTGGCAGAGCTATAGCGTCGCCAGCTACATCCCTCTCTTCTGAGGTTTCTGTCCCCTACAAGGGGAACCGAAGGGGGCGTAAAGACTATTGAAGAGGGCTTGGGTGAGAGGTGGAGTCGTGGCAATATCGTCATAGGTTTGATCATCAGATTCACTTACGGGCATTATTGCAAGAAGCATTTTGCAGAATGTACCTACCATTTCCATTGGGATAGGGAAATTTTGATGAAAAAGTTCAACCGTATAGGTCGAAAACTTTTCTCTTGCCAAAACTTTCCTCCTAAAAATTTGGTGTTTTCCAATAAATAGTCTATCTTTGCACGTAGATTTCTAAATGTATACGATCATGGTAGCAAGCATTAAATATTTGGATCCAAAGGCAGACTTGACCTTCAAGAAGATTTTCGGCAATCATCCAGATTTGCTGATAAGTCTTCTCAATGCCCTGTTGCCATTGGGGGATGACCAACAGATACAGAGTATTGAGTATCTTCCAGCGGAGTTGATTCCAGTAGACCCTATCCACAAAGACACCATCGTGGACGTAAGATGCAAGGACATCAATGGTCGCCAGTTTGTGGTGGAGATGCAGATGGCATGGAATGATGCTTTCAAGCAGCGTGTGCTCTTCAATGCCTCCAAGGCATACGTAAGCCAGGCGGAGATGGGATTCCGATATAAGGATTTGCAGCCAGTATATTCCTTGAACTTGGTTAATGAGATATTCGAGAAAGATGTGGATGAATGTATTCACAACTATCGCATCGTTCATGACAAACATACCGATAAGGTGATAGAAGGATTGTGCTTTACCTTTATAGAGTTGCCAAAGTTTACGCCTCATACGATGAATGAGAAGCGTATGACCATCCTTTGGTTGCGATTCTTGACTGAAATCAATGACAAGACCAAGGAGGCACCAGCCGAGCTTTTGGAGAACCCAGAGATTAATAAGGCCTTGGAAGAGGTGAAAGTCTCAGCATTTACAGAAGCCGAGCTTCGTGCCTACGATAAGTTCTGGGATGTAGTGAGCAGTGAAAGGACGTTGTTGGAAGGCACGTATGATGAGGGTGTAAAGAACGGCGAAGACCGTAAGGCTATTCAGATAGCTCAAAAGATGAAGTCTAAAGGTATGGATGAGGCTACCATCATGGAAATGACAGGTCTCAAGAAGGAGGAGATTGAAAGAATATAGGATGCTCCATCAAGGAGCACCAGAATAAACCTGTGTTAGGCGTAGATATTTTACAAGTCACTTTTTTACATAAATAATCGCCTATGTCGATGAGTGGATTCTGCTCACGGCATAGGCGATTTTTTTTGTCCCATTTCCCCTTGCTTTTACTAACCTTATAAGTCCAATCAGGTTCATTGCCCGAAAGGCGATTTGTTAAAAAAAAAAAATAGAACAAAAAATTTGTTTATTCCGAAAAAAGAGATTAACTTTGCAAGAAACTTAGATTCGCCTTCTATGGTTAATCATTGGACGGTTCTGAGAATTGAAAATTGTTAAAAGCTTGTAAAGGCTTGAACCATAGTAACTTACAGCTAACTGTAAGGAGCTAAAGGAACACCCTTTTTGTTAATATGTACCCCAAAATAGTCTACTAAATGGCAGATGCAAACGTCCGAAAATGGTATGCGATGAGTTCCCCCTATGGCAGGGAGAAGCAAGTTGTCGAAGCATTGACCGAAGAGGTCGATGTAAAACCCTTCTTGCCCATGGAGCGGTATGAGCGCATGGTGGGTCAGAAGAATCGCACACGCAAGATTTCCGAGCGTCCCATCGTCCGCAACCTCCTCTTCGTGCAAGCCACGGAGATAAGGATGCGCCAACTGAAGCAAGACTACAACACCTTGCTCCAGTTCAAGGTCAAGCCCCAGATGGGCGGCGGTTATGTACCCGTCATCGTGCCCGACAAGCAGATGGAGGACTTCATGCGCCTCTACAGTCATCCCGACTTGCAGCTCCAGTTCTATAAGCCAGAGGATATGGAAAAGCTCAATCTCCGTCCCAATGCCAAGGTACGCATCGAGGACGGCATCTTCGCTGGCATCGAGGGCTATTACCAACAGGTGAAAGGAGCCAGGGGCAAGCGCTTCGTGGTCAAGATAGAGGGCTTCATGGCATGCGCCGCCTTCCTCACCGAGTGCCGATTCATCAGCATCCGATGAGGTGTCAAAGCGAGAGGTAGGGGCTAAGCGTGTTAAAATCATCAAAAGACTTGGTGGTTTCATGGAAATGTCGTATATTTGTGGCAATTTTTAAAACATAGAAGATTATGAATGAGTCTAAACCATATAAATTGCGAGAGCAAAGTTCTGATGAACTTGATTCTTTTGTAGCCAATATGCCAAAAGATGTTTTGCAGATGGCTTCTGAATATGCTATCAAGGAAAGCCGTGCAGATCGTGGCATTCCTCATGCACAAGCAATGAAAATGATAAAAGCGGAAAGGGAGATGGAAGTAAGATGAGCACCTATTATTATATAACATTTTATACCCCAACTTACGATACATCGAAAAGTTATTCTTCTCTGTTGCAAATATTGTCGAAAGATAATCTGTTACTTATCGGTCACGACATAGGCTTATCGCTTCCTATGTCATGGACTAAGGAGAAGATAGCAGACCATATATCCTCGCACGTCATTTCCCATCCGGAGGAAATGGTGGCAATGTTGGATGATGAGGAAATTGTTTCGACCTGTACGGTTGAAAGTGTTTCTGTAATAAATTCCCAATATTTTCGTTC
>SAMEA104315437__coassemble_433_pt1 | contig 21161 bp, 21 predicted proteins | sample SAMEA104315437__metabat2_high_PE_043 | metagenome-assembled genome bin SAMEA104315437 (sample SAMEA104315437) | gut metagenome | biome: Monkey gut; feature: monkey-associated habitat; material: faeces | place: China | collected 2013 | reverse complement strand
ATGAGATATATGATGAGATGGTGGAGCGAGAGGTGGAGAAGCGAGTGAAGAAGGCACTGAGATTGAAGGAGATAGAGGAGGAAGTCCGGGGGATGGAGAAGAGAGGTGGATTATAAAAAATAATAATAATTAAGATGTTTTCTTGGTTGTTTCGGGAAAAAATCGTATCTTCGCAACATTAAACGTTTAATAGTGATAATTATGGCTACAAACATCAAATATTTGGACCCGAAAGCGGACTTGACCTTTAAGAAGATTTTTGGCAATCACCCTGATTTGCTGATAAGTCTTCTCAATGCCTTGTTGCCTTTGAAGAAAGACCAGGAGATAGAGAGCATCGAGTATCTGCCTACAGAACTGGTTCCTGTGGACCCTATCCATAAGGATACTATCGTGGATGTGAGATGCAAGGATATTCTTGGCAGACAGTTTGTGGTGGAAATGCAAATGGCATGGAAAAAATCGTTTAACCCTTATGTTTCTGTGAAAATTAAAGAGGTTCCTGCGGAACTTTTGGAAAGTCCTGAGATTAACAAGGCCTTGGAAGAGGTGAAGGTTTCTGCCTTCACTGATGCCGAGCTTCGTGCCTACGATAGGTTTTGGGATGTTGTGAGCAGCGAGAAAACACTGCTTGAAGGTAGCTATGATGATGGAGTGAAAAGTGTTGCCAAGAATCTTCTTTCTCTCCATGTGCCTATGGCGACAATCATGTCTGCCACAGGATTGTCAAAGGAGGATATAGAAAAGTTGGCGAAGTAGCATTCGTTGGACAACTATGAAAAACACGAACTGGATTTAGATTAGAAATTAGATTATTGTAAAATGAGATAGGTTGGCAAGGGCTTTTACCCCAGAGAAGAGGGGAAGTTCTTGCTAACCCTCTGTGTGTTTTGATTTTAACAAAAACAATCATATATGATTATTCGTAGCAAAGCACCCCTCCGCCTTGGTTTGGCAGGAGGTGGCTCTGACGTGTCGCCATATAGCGATATGTACGGAGGTTTGATATTGAATGCAACAATCAATTTGTATGCATATTGTACCATTGAGGAGACGAAGGATAACCTCATCACCATCAACGCTTTTGATGCTCATTGCAACAAGAGCTATCCTATGGCAGAGAGCTTGGAGATAGATGGCGAGGCAAGTCTCATCAAGGGAGTGTATAACCGTGTGGTAAAGGACTTTGGCGTGGGTGCCAAGTCATTCAAGATTACCACTTACAATGATGCGCCAGCTGGTTCTGGCTTGGGCACATCTTCCACGATGGTGGTCTGCATCCTGAAATGTTTCGTGGAGTGGCTTGGTCTGCCATTGGGCGATTATGAGATTTCTCGCCTTGCCTACGAGATTGAGCGCAAGGACTTGGGGCTCTCTGGTGGCAAGCAAGACCAGTATGCCGCTGCTTTTGGTGGTTTTAACTACATGGAGTTCTTGCAGAACGACATCGTCATCGTGAATCCATTGAAGATCAAGCGATGGATTATTGATGAATTGGAGGCAAGTATGCTTCTCTACTTCACAGGCAAGAGCCGCAGCAGTGCTGCCATCATCGAGGAGCAGAAGTCGAACACCTCGAAAGGTGAGAATGATGCCGTGGAGGCGATGCACAAGATTAAGCAGAGTGCCAAGGACATGAAGCTTGCTATCTTGAAGGGCGACATCGAGGGCTTTGCCGACATCCTGCGTGAGGGATGGGAGAACAAGAAGAAAATGGCTAACCATATCTCCAATCCGATGATAGAGGAGGCGATGAGTGTGGCGATGGCTGCTGGTGCCAAGGCTGGTAAGGTCAGTGGTGCAGGTGGTGGCGGTTTCATCATGTTTGTGGTAGAGCCAACGAGAAAGAAAGAGGTGGAAGAGGCATTGAAAAAACTCAATGGTTTCGTGATGCCATTCCAATTCTCGGATGGTGGTGCGCATGGCTGGAAGATTTATCCTACGGACAATGTAACGGCACTGAAAGGTAAAAAGGTAAAAGAGTAAAAAGGTAAAAAACAATTCTATAATGGACAAGCATATAGATACACTTGTGCAGCGTTATCCCCAGTTGGATAGCTGCAAGGAGGATATATTGAAGGCTTACCAGATATTGGAGGAGGCATATTCGGCAGGTCGCAAGTTGCTCGTAGCTGGCAATGGCGGTTCTGCCTCAGACTCCGAGCATATTGTGGGTGAGCTGATGAAGGAATTTAAACTAAAGCGCAAGATTTATGCGGCTCAGATAGACCGATTGATGCAGATTGATGCAGAGATGGGAACGGTATTGGCTGACCATCTGCAAGGTTCGCTTCCTGCCATTTCCTTGGTAGGCGAGCCTTCCTTGACCACGGCTTTTATGAATGACGCTGTGCCAGTATTAATTTTCGCCCAACAGGTGAATGGATTGGGAAGGGCAGGTGATGTCTTCTTGGGTATTTCTACTTCGGGTAATAGCAAGAACGTGCTTTATGCTGCTGTGGCAGCTAAGTCGAAAGGCTTGAAGGTCATTGGATTGACGGGGCAGAAAGAAAACCAGTTGGAGACATTTGCTGATGTCTGCATTCATGTGCCAGAGACAGAGACTTATAAGATTCAGGAACTTCATCTCCCAGTATATCATTGCTTGTGTTTGATGTTAGAAGAGAAATTCTTTGGGTAATTTTTATTGATATTTATTTATATGAGAAAGATATTCTTTTTGTGTATGGGTTGGCTAACAATTCCTCATGTTATGTGCTATTTGTTTGCCAAAAACAGAGAAACCATTGATAAAGACATCATTCGTTGGATAAAATGTGCGCAAGCAAAGCCAATATGGGGGGGCAAATCTCAAATAATTAATTTGATGTGGCTTCTCATTTTTATCAAAGAATATAGAAATGTATTCTACTTGCGTATGGGGAAGAAGAAATTCTTGTTTTACTATCTACCTCCTTTGTCAACTCTATACATTCGTACGAAATCGGAAAATTTTGGTGCTGGAACCTATATCCAGCATGGCTTTTCGACAGTTATAACAGCAGAAAAAGTGGGAGAGAATTGTTGGATTAACCAACAAGTGACAATAGGTTTCAATGATAGTAAAAAATATGGTTATGGGTGTCCTACGATAGGAAATAACGTAAGAGTTTCAGCTGGTGCCAAGGTGTGTGGTAAAATCACAGTTGGTGATAATTCCACCATAGGTGTCAATGCTGTAGCTATTAAGGACGTTCCATCCAATAGTGTGGTTATCCCTTCTCCAATGATGTTGATACAAGAAGAAGGTAAACGAATTTATAAAAAATTATAAGTTTTTAGAGTTATGAAAGTAGTACTTATGGCAGGCGGTAGAGGTACTCGTATCGCCGAGCTATTCCCTAATATTCCTAAGCCGTTGATACCTGTGGCTGGAATCCCAATTCTGGAAAGAGAAATCAAAGGACTTTGTGCTCAGGGATTTAAGGATATGATACTGACTGTAGGTTATCTCGCCGATAAGATTATGTCTTATTTTGGAGATGGCAGTCAGTTGGGAGTGAAGATAGATTATTTCGTTGAAGAGACCCCTCTTGGCAATGCTGGGGCATTGTTCCGATTGAGAGACAAGATAGGTGATGAGCCATTCCTTCTCCTCAATGCCGATGCCGCCTTTGATGTGGATTTCAACCGCATGGTGGCATTCCACAAGGCTCATGAAGGTCTTGTAACCTTGTTTACTCATCCGAATTCTCATCCATACGATAGCGGATTGATTATTGCTGATAAAAACGACGATGTAGAAAAATGGCTTGCCAAAGAAGACGAGCGTCCACAGTGGTATGAGAATCGTGTGAACGCAGGGCTTCATGTAATTGATCCAAAGGCTTTGGACATCAGCATCAAGAATTTGGAGATAGATGCAGAAACAGGTTATCCTAAGGGAAAGGTGGATTTAGATCGTCAGATTCTCAAACCTCTATGTGGTTCAAACATGATGTTCTGTTATGACAGTCCAGAATATGTGAAGGACATGGGGACTCCTGAGCGTTTCCATCAGGTAGAGGCAGATTATAAAAATGGTGTTGTCGAGGCAAAGAACCTGAGCAACAAGCAGAAAGCTATCTTCTTGGATCGTGATGGAACCATCAATAAATACGTAGGTTTCCTTCGAAATATTAATGATTTTGAATTGATAGAGGGCGTATCGGAAGCCATCAAACTTATCAACCAGAGTGGCTATCTTGCCATCGTTGTCACCAATCAGCCTGTCATCGCCAGAGGTGAGGTTTCTTGGGAGGAGCTGAATGAGATTCACAAGAAGATGGCTACGCTCTTGGGCAAAGACGGTGCATATATTGATGGCATTTATATTTGTCCTCATCATCCCGACAAGGGTTTTGAGGGTGAGCGTCCAGAATATAAGATTGATTGTGACTGCCGAAAGCCAAAGCCAGGCTTGTTGCTTCAAGCTGCTAAGGACTTTAATATTGACTTGTCGGAATCTTTTATGATTGGTGACAGTCACCGAGATGTGGAGGCAGGCGAGAACGCTGGAGTAAAGAAGAGCATACAGGTGGAAGAGAATAAGAAAAATGAATTGTTGGAAGTAGTGAAGGAGGTGATAGGATGAAAAGAACTATTGTATATTTGAATCCTGACTGTTTCGTCGATACAGATTTGACGGTACTGAAACATTTGACCAAAGAGTTTCATGTTGTTTGGTTTTATATCCATGAGTCAAAGAAGGCGAACAATAAACTTACTGTTGAAGATGCAACGAAGTATGCCAATGAAAATGGTATAGAACTTAGGGTAAAGGATCCATTGGTACGTCATCGCAATCCAAAGAATCTGTTGTTTTACCTCAAAATCGCCAAGGAAATCAATCAGATTTCTCCAGATTTGGTCTATTCTTGTATACTGGATCCTTATTGGAGCATAGCCTTAAAAATCGTATTGAAATGTAAAAATATAGTCCTTGGTGTTCATGATGCCCAATCACATAGTTATAAGATGACGGTGAGTCGCTTCTTGGAAACAAAATCCAGAGGATTGGCATTCAAGGTAAATCGTAAGTTCGTAACATTTTCTGTAGGTCAGCAAAAACTCTTCAAGCAGATATATGGCAAGGATTCTTATCTCGTAGGTATGAGTTGCAAGGACTTTGGCAAGTCTTCATTGAAGTTGTCTTCCATCTCAGAGGGCGTAAAGCTGTTGTTTTTTGGAAGCATCAATGAGTATAAAGGATTGGATTTGCTTATTTCTGCTCTTGAAAAATTACGTAATCAAGGTGTATGCAATATTACTTTGACGATTGCTGGTCGAGGAGATTCATGGAATGATTGTAATGCCCTTATCAAGACAAAGGAAATGTATCATCTTCAAGTCCGCTTCATTGATAACAATGAGATACCCGACTTGATGTCCTCTCATCATTTCTTGGCTTTGCCTTATCGTGATGCTACCCAGTCTGGTCCATTAGCCACTGCTGTAGCATACGAACTTCCTGTGATAGCTCCTGATTTCGGATGTTTTTCAGAAACCTATACTCTTGATTCTGCCATTCTTTATCCACAAGGTCATTTGGAAGAGGCATTGGTCAAGGTGTCCGAATTGACAGAGAATGATTATGCTTCGATGAAAGAAGCTTGTAAAAAGGTAAAGGAAGCTAATAGTGAAGAGCAAATCGCTAAGAACTATATTGATTGTTTCAACAAGTTGATTTTTAAATAGCATAATAGAAGCAGAAACAAGTAGTTTTGAACAATTATTTACGATAAAAAATATGAATATAGCACTTCTTATCGCTGGTGGCTCCGGCAACAGAATGGGACAAGATATCCCAAAGCAGTTTATGCACGTAGATGGGTGTCCTATTATCATTAGAACTATGCAGTGCTTTCAGCAGCATCCTGACATAGATGCTATTGCAGTAGTTTGTTTAAAAGGTTGGGAAACGGTATTACAGGCTTATGCCAATCAGTTTATGATAGATAAGCTTAAGTGGATTTTCCCTGGTGGCAAATCTGGTATGGAATCTATTCATAACGGTATCTATGGCTTAAAAGCCGAAGGTTGTAAAGATGACGACTTGGTCTTGATTCATGATTCAGTGCGTCCTTTGTTAAGTCAAGATATCATTAGCAGCAATATTGCCATTTGCAAGGCATACGGCTATGCCATTACTGGTATTCAATGTCGTGAAGCCATATTGGAAAGTGAGGATGGTTTTACTTCTACAAAGAGCATACCACGAGACAAGTTGGTAAGAACGCAAACTCCTCAAACTTTTAGACTTGGAAATATCCTTAATGTGCATGAGGAGGCTGGCAAAATGGGTATTCTTGACAGTGTCGCTTCTTGTACATTGATAGCGGAAGTGGGAAACCGAGAGATGCATATAGTTCCTGGTTCGGAGAAAAACATAAAGATAACAACGGTTGAGGATTTGGAAATTCTCAAGGCCTTAATTCATACAAGTAAGGAAGAATGGCTGAAGTAAGTTATAAAAATGATATTCTCAAGGCTGCCCAAAAGGTTTTGCCTTGGGATAAGCTTGAAGGATGTAATATTCTTATTACGGGTGCAACAGGATTGATTGGGTCTTGTTTGGTGGAGATATTGATGGCACATACGCCTTGTGATTATCATGTATATGCTTGTGGACGAAATGAAGATAGAGCAAAAGAGAGATTCGCTGATTATTGGAATGACAAGTGTTTTCACTTTTTGAAGTATGATGTGGCTTTCCCTTTGGAAAGTGATATTGATTTTCATTTTGTAATTCATGCGGCAAGTAATGCAAGTCCTAATTTTTTTGCCACGAAGCCTGTGGAAGTTATTTACGCAAATATACTTGGTGTAAAGAATCTTTTGGAGTATGGTTTGAAACATGCAATCAAGAGATTTCTTTATGTTTCGAGTGGTGAAGTGTATGGCGAAGGTAATGGGGAGGAGTTTCTGGAAGATTATAGTGGATATGTAAACCCTTTGCTGTCCAGAAATTGTTATCCATCAAGCAAGCGAACAGCAGAGAATCTTTGTGTATGCTATGCTGATGAATATGGTGTGGATAGTGTGATAGCTCGTCCATGTCATGTCTATGGACCTCATTTTACGGATTCGGACAATAGAGTTTACGCTCAATTTATAAGAAACGTATTGGATGGAAATGACATCATTATGAAAAGTAATGGTGCTCAATTTCGTTCTTGGTGTTATGTAGTTGATTGTGCTTCAGCCTTACTTTATGTCTTATTGAAAGGGGATAATAAAAATGCTTATAATATAGCGGATAATTCTTCGAATATTTCCATAAAAGAGCTTGCGGATATGGTGGCTGAAATAGCAGGAAGAAAGGTGGTTTTGGAGATTCCTTCTAATTCAGAAAAAGCAGGATTTAACCTTGTGAAAAAGTCGGTGTATAATACGGACAAACTGAAATCATTAGGTTGGTCTGTGTCGGGAGAAATGAAAGAAAAAATAGAAAAAACTATAAACGAAATGAAATATGGAAAGTAATGTAAGAAAAGTACAAAATGTACAGCTGCAGATATTGATAGACTATATGGCTTTCTGCAAGGAACATCATCTGAGATATTTTGTGTCTGGTGGTTCTTTGATCGGGGTTATGAGACATAAGGGTTTTATTCCTTGGGATGATGACATAGATGTTATGATGCCAAGAAGTGATTATAATAAGTTCGTGAAGTTGAAAAACGAATATCCTAAAGATTATTTTTTGGTGGATCATGAAACAGACCCAAAGTGGCATTTTAATTTTGCGCAATTCGTAGACAATCAGTCTGAAATTATCGTACACATGAATGAAAAGCCACGTATGTGCAAAATATGGATAGATGTCTTCCCTTTGGATGGTATGCCAAACAATGCCTTGTTAAGATGGTTACATATAAAGCGTATATTGGCATATAGATATCTCATCCAAATCCCCAATATCAGAACTCAGGTTGATACCCACAGAGTTGGCAGACCATTTTATGAGAAATGCGTGATAAAACTGCTTCATTACATACCTTTGGGCAAATTCATAAATTTTGATTCTGTTTTGAAGAAGATGGAAAAAGCATTGGAAAAATATGATTATGACAAGAGCGGTTATGTAGGTAATATGCTTGGCAAGTATAGAGAGCGTGAAGTAGTTCCCCACAATTACTTTGGGCAAGGAAAGGCAATGGATTTTGAGAACATTCAGGTGTGTTGTCCAGATGAGCCAGATCTTTTGTTGAAGCATTTGTATGGCGAATATATGCAGCTTCCTCCTGTTAAGGATAGAGTGAGCCATGATATTGAAATCATAAAGCTTAGAGCAGATAAGTAACTGTTTTGTTTCAATAGAAATAAGTTTATGTCAAAAATTAAACAATTATTTGATAAGGCTGGCGGTTGGAAGACAGTTGCTAATTATACCAAAGCTGGGGTGTTGCCTTATATGATAGCCCAGGTGTTGCTTACAGGTAAGTCAAAGACTGCTTTGGAGTTGATGCGTAATGGTATTCAACTCAAAATAAAGCAGAAGCTTTGGAGACAATATATTGATGTGCTTCGAGATTTTGATACCAACTATAGTAGGGATAAGTATCCTATGCATAAGAGTAACAAAGTTTGGGTTTGTTGGATGCAAGGTATGGAGCAAGCTCCCGCCTTGGTGCAACGTTGCTATCGTTCTTTAAAAGAGAATCTAACAGATAAGGAGATAGTGCTGCTTACGGAGGATAATCTCGACCAGTATGTAAAGATTCCAGACTTTATAATGGATAAATTGCATAAGGGAATCATCACTCGTACTCATTTCTCAGACATCTTACGTGTAGAGCTGTTGATACAAAATGGTGGAACATGGATAGATGCAACTGTTTTTTGTTCTGGTGGAGATATTCCTAAATATATGATGGAAGATGAGTTTTTCTTTTTCCAGAAGATGAAGCCTGGCAGTGATGGTAGTACTATCAATATGTCAAGTTGGTTTATGTCGGCATGGAGCAATCAGAAGTTCCTTCTTGCCACTCGTGAGTTGCTTTATGCTTATTGGAGAAAAAACAATCGCATGATAGACTATTTCCTGTTGCATTTCTTTATGATGATGGTGAAAGACTATTATTTGGATGAATGGAAGCAGATAATTCCTTGTCCTAACTCTTTGCCTCATGTTGTGCAATTGATGCAATTTGAACCTTTTGACCAACAAAAATGGGATGCAGTATGTAAGGCAACTCCTTTTCATAAACTAACATATAAGGTGAAAGAAGAAGATGTTCAAAAAGAAGGAACATACTTTAAATATATAATGAATGGTTGATTTATTATAAATAGCCAAAGTTTTTAAAACATTGCAAAGAGACAGAATTATAATATCTTTGTAAAATAATGAGCACAATATTTACAAAAAGACACATTGGATGCCTTTATTCTGATTCTGCCTTCTATGTTTGTGAACAGATACTTTCCTTTTTTGTTGGGTAAGGGGGTTAGATTGTGGAAAGTATAGATTATACATGATTTTGTCAGATTCAGCAATAAAAACATGGCATAATTAATCTTTTATAGAAAACATAATAAATGAAAGTAGCAATTGTAGGTATTCAAGGTTTGCCAAATCAATATGGTGGCTTTGAAACCTTATCGGAGTTTTTGGTAAAACACCTTGGTGAAAAGGTTGATTTTACAGTTTATTGCTCTGAAGTTGACCAAAAGGGGAAGCCTTTGGAATATAACGGAGCAAAATTGAGGTATTTTAACATTACATCTCATGGTGGCAAGGGAATATTGTTTGATTGCATCAGTCTGATTGACGCTGTGCGTGGTGATTATGATGTAATTGTAGTCCTTGGATTTGGCCCAGGATTTGTGATGCCTCTCCTTTCCAAGAAGACCAAAGATAAGATTATACTGAATTTTGGTGGCTTGGATTGGAAGCGTGACAAATGGAGTAAAAAGGCGCAGCAAGTGATAAAGACTTGCGAGAAACTTTTGGTGAGAAACTCTAAGATTGTGGTCTCAGATAATCTGAAGATCCAGGAATATGTAACCCAAACATATCACAGACCATCTGAACTCATAGCCTATGGTGGAGACCAAGCGCATAGGCTCCCTGTAACTGAGGCTTTGGTTGAGAAGTATCCATTCCTAAAAGGAAAATATGCCTTTGAAGTGGCCAGAATTCAAAGTGACAATAATATTGAAATGCTGATGCAAGCTTTTATGAAGGCAGACAAGTATCCTCTTGTCTTGGTTGGAAATTGGAAGTCTACAGAATATGGCAGAAAAATAAAGGCTATGTATGAGGATGAGAAAAATCTGATACTGCTTGATGCAATATATGACAAGAGTATTTTGGATGTCCTCAGAACCAATTGCTATGTCTATGTGCATGGTCATTCTGCTGGTGGTACAAATCCTTCGTTGTGTGAGGCGATGTACTTGGGTTTGCCTATCTTGGCTTTTTCCAATGGATATAATCAGGGAACAACTCATAACGAGGCAATATATTTTAAAGATGCCGATGAGTTGGCAAAGATTGTCAAAGAAATATCTGATGAAGAGTTAGCAGCTATGCAACCCAAGTTGAAAGCTGTAGCTGACGCTTGTTACAGATGGGAGTTTATCGCAGGAGAGTATTATAAGCTTTTTGAAAAGATAACTAATCATAATTAATCAATTATAAAATAACATTTATTTTTATGGTAAAAGTCGCAATTATTGGACTTGGCAAGATGGGTATGTCTCATTGTGCCATTTTGGGGGCGCATCCTCAAGTTACGCTCGTTGGTATGTGCGATCCTGACAGTTTGTTACAGTCTGCTTTCAAGAAATTGACAAAGATTCCTTGCTACACAGACTACAAGAAAATGATTGATGAGACCAAACCTGATGCGGTGTATGTCGTAACTCCGACAAAACTTCATGAGGAAATGGTCGTGTATGCTTTGGAGCATGGTTGCCATGTGTTCTGCGAGAAACCATTCTCGCTTACCGAGAAAGATGGAAAAATCATGGTGGATGCCGCTAAGAAGTATGGTAAGGTAAATCAGGTTGGCTATCACAACCGTTTCATCGGAACTTTTGTAGAGGCAAAACGTTTGATGGAGGCAGGTGTCATTGGCAAACCTTTCCACTTTATGGGAGAAGCATACGGTCCTGTCGTCTTGAAACGTAAGGGTGGAACCTGGCGTAGCGATAAAAAGGCAGGAGGCGGCTGCGTGATGGATTATGCAGCTCATGTGTTGAATCTCATTAATTATATCTGTGGCTCACCTATCGTGAAGGTGGCAGGTACAAGCATGCCATCCATTTTCTCTGCAGAGGTAGATGATGCCGTCTATTCTACTTTAACACTTGAAAATGGCTTGAAAGGTCAGCTGAGTGTATGTTGGAGTGACGATACGGTTAGAAAAATGACTACTTCTTTAAAGATTGAAGGCGATGGCGGAAAAATCTTCGTAGACGCAACAACATTGAAAGTATATGTGAAGGAAGACATGCCTAAAGAGGGACTCGTTAAGGGATGGAATGAAAAACATATTCCAGAATTGGCTCCTATCGTATTCTTCAATCTGCGTGGTGAAGAGTATAGTGAGGAGACAGATGAGTTTATCAAGTGTATAGAGGAAAACAAGATGAGTGACCGAAATTCTTTTGAGGAAGCTTATAAGACAGACCAAATTATTAACGCTTTAATGGAGGACGCACAAAATGGATAAAGTAATATTAGGAGACAACCAGTTTTTTGCTGTGAACCACCTCTCGGATGAGAGAAGTCGTGCTCAGGCAGTTCGTTTCAAGGAAGACCAGTCTATTCTTGATGTTTTGGATACTGCAATGGACTGTGGCATCAATACTTTTATGTGTACAACGCACGATCGCATTGCCAACATCATTGCGCTGATGAAAAAAAATCCAGAGAAGTATAAGGATTTTAAGTTTCATCCTTGTATGCCATACGCTCACAAGTATGCCAATGCTGTAACAGAGTTGGGCATTGTTGGAACTTTGAAAGCTTATATTCCTGGCAATATCTTGGCAGTGGCTTCCAAGGCTGGTATTGCATATATGCGCAAGGATTTTCCAGCGTTGATGGAATTGTTGGTGGATGCAGAGATGAAGATGTTTGAAGGTATGAATACTCCTGTGATTTTCCTTCAAAATGTCATCGTTGACCTGTTGATGGGATTGGGCATGGATGAAATCTTTGTTCGTTATGCGCAGTATATTAAGAAGAAGTATAATGCAGAGCCAGGCTTTATCACGATGAACATGCCAAGAATGGTAGATTTGTGTGAGCGTTTGGGAATAGAGAATCCAATCATCTGTTCTTCTATCAACAAGATAGGTTTCCGCATGAGTGGAAGTATAGAGGAGTATGAGGAATACTTGCGTTCGGACAAGAAGTTCCGTCCGATAGCTATGCAGTGTTTGGCTGCTGGCGCATTGAAACCTCAGGAGGCTATGGAATATGTGTGCCAGTTCCCAAAGATTGAGTCAGTATTGTTTGGCGCTTCAAGTCGAGCTCATATTCAGCAGAATAAGGATTTGATAGAGACTTTGAGTGCTCAAGCTAAATAACACTTTAGCTTTTTTGCTTGTGAATCAAATACATATTTTATTTTTATCGCTTCTCCGTGCAGCCCTTTGGGGAGAGAAGCTTGATGCTTCTGCATTTGCCGAAGCTAATTGGAAACAAATCTTTCGTCTTGCTGATGTGCAAACCGTTCCATCGCTTATCGTGGATGGTTTGGGGATGTTGCCGCCTGAGAGTTTGAAAATATCGCTCGATGACAAGTTGAGCAGGTTAGGAAAAATGCAACGAATGGAGTGCGTGAACAGTCTTCATCGCAGCGTCATCGTCAAGATAGACAAGGCTTTGAAAGCTGAGGGCATTCGGGCTGTCTTTATGAAGGGACAGACCACGGCCTTGCGTTATCCCAATCCGTTGCATCGAACTCCTGGTGATATTGACTTCGTGGTATCGGCTGAGGATTTCGGCAAAACAATGGCGGTGATGGAGAAGATAGGTAAGGTGGATCATGGTTTGGTTCATGAGCATCACGGTATGGCGTGGGTGGACGGTGTGACGGTGGAGCCTCATTATAAGGTTCACAACTATCAGCGTCCATCCACCGACCGAGCCATGCAAGAGATGTTTGCATCGGTCTTTCCTGATGGTTTGGCATCGGCAGATATGGATGGCTATCAAGTACCGATTTTTCCTCCGACATTCGAGAGTGTCTTCTTGATTTCGCACATGGTGAATCATGTGTATGAGGAGGGATTGGGATTGAGGCAAGTGATAGACTATGCCATGTTCTTGCATAAGTGTGCCGACAGAATTGATTGGGTGAAGCATGATGAGTATCTGCATGGGATGCGGATGGAGCGAGCATGGAGAATATTTACATGCATCTGCGTGAAATATCTTGGTTTGGAGTTGCCTTCGCAAGTGGAGCCATTCTCGCATCAAGAAATCTTTTGGTCAGAGAGATTGATGGATGACATTATGAGGGTTGGCAATTTCGGAAGAGGCGAGTATGTGTTTAGCCATCGTGGATGGCTTGATGCGTGGCGGAATTATCGCTGGGTGGCAAGGAGATGCTGTCGATTAGGTTTCGTTTGCAAGAGTGAGGCGAGATGGTGGATGGTGTCGAAAGTTACGAGGTTCTTTTGGAAGCAGAGGAAGGAAGGATGAAGAAGTTTTTTATAGGGATAAAAGAGGTGTGCCAGTATGTGGGGATTATATTGGTGGCATGTGGAGCTGCGGTGTGGCTAAGCTTTAGGAGAATGTAGGATAAAATATGGTTGAACTTTTTTTAATGTAAAAACTATGGTAAATATAGTTAGACCTCGGTTGAATGACTTTCATGGCATCTTAATGTTGCAAGACAAGGTTGATTTTGCCATTCCATTTTTAGACGAAGACATACCTTTGTATGTTGATCCATTCTTGTTATGGAAGTCTCCATCGCAAATGGACAATGGATTGCATGATTCCATTATCCAAAGTTTCAACCATTTGGGATATTTAGTGAATAAGGGTAATTACCGAGATGCTGTTGATTTGCTTATACCTTTGTCTGAATGTGATGCTGTTGGACTTGGAACCTCAAAAACAAGGAGGGGAAGTCGTATTGGTGATAAGGTGGCTAATGATATTTTGTCTCTTTTTGAGAATATTCCACAACTCAAAACTTCTGGCTTTTCTCATATTGAAGAAATTCAATTGTTGGTTGGTCAAGTAGCAAAAGACAGAATTAGTGATATAGCATGCAACTTGATTTCTTCATTTCTGATAGATTATACTATGCAAAGAAGCGAAGAAAACAAGATTCCGATGGAACAAGTAACAATGGAGTCTGTATATGACACAAAATTGCATAAGTTGAAAACGGAATCTGTTTATTTGCCTGTAAATCCCAATACAAAGCAGCCTATTTTGTTCGTTCCAAAACGATGGCTACGGTTTTCTTCTTGGATAGGAATGGATGATTACTTTTCAAACTATTATTCCGAGAACGTGGACAAAGGATATTTCTTCAAAGACAGAATACGTATCATTGACTACAACAGACAAAACTATGATTTTGTAAGAGGATATGTAGAGGCAAAAGAACGCTCGTATGCAGACTGTCATAATGACCCTTTGTTTATGCAATTACCTTTGACCTCTGCTAAACGTAAAATGAAAGATATTATCAAGCTACCAACAGGAAAAACGGACAATGCTGATAAGAAGTATGAGGATTATGTAGTTCAATTATTGGCATCTTTGCTGTATCCACATCTTGACTTTGCAGAAGGTCAAAGTAGAACAGATTCAGGTGCGCAAATTAGAGACCTAATATTTTACAATAATCAGTCTATACCGTTTTTCAAGGAAATATATGAAACATACGGTTCTAAACAAATTGTATTTGAATTGAAAAATGTGGAGTCTTTGAATAGAGATAATGTGAATCAATTGAATCGATACTTGAATGACAATTTAGGGAAGTTTGGGGTATTTGTTACCCGTCACAAACCTCCAAGAAATATTCAAAAGCATTTGATTGACTTATGGTCTGGACAGAGGAAATGCATCCTTGTTCTCGATGATTCCGATTTACAGATGATGACAGATATTTTTGAGAATAAGCAAAGATTGCCTTACGAGGTAATTAAAAAGAAGTACTGTGAGTTTTTAAGAAAATGTCCAACATAAAAACAAAAAGAAATTATGCTTAGGGAAGATATAGATAAGTATGATGAGTTGTATTCAAAACTCATCTCGTTGAAAGGTGACTTTGTCGTTTTGTCGGGTAAAAAGCCTAATGAGACGGTCAATGAGTTCAAACTGAAACTCATTAACAAGTTGCTGACTCAAATAAATGCCTTGATTGGATCATTTAAGCCAGAAGAAGATTTTGAAATTTTTGACTTAGATAGTTTGCCAACTAATAGTGATGTTTTGATGATGTTGAACTTGTATTTGAATGGCATGAGCCGATTTAAGGATGCAAATTCGACGGAGCATACATCTCCGATAGATTGGTCATCTGAGTTTAAAACTAAGACATGGGATGTAGAAGATTAACCGATGATGTGCTATTTGAAGAGAATTATGAAGAGTTTACAGAAAGTATTTGGCTCTGAATTCGTAAAGAATCCTACGGTCGATAATGCGATGCAAGGATTTTTTACCTCAACGTTGTCTAATAAAGATACTTCGTTCGCCATCATTGGAGTTCGTTGTAATGATAATGACAGTACAGGTAAGCGAAAGATGTGCGCAGGAATGACATATCGGTTTATTCATGGATATGACATAAAGGATGGAACTATAGCTGTCAGTTCAAGCCAAATTGTTCAAAATACAATGTATGATGATTTCTATAACGAAAACATCAATGGAATTCCACATATACAGATAAGTGCTATCGTAGGTCAAAATGGTTCTGGGAAAAGTAGCATCGTGGAGTTTATGATGCGATTAATAAACAACTTTGCCGCTGCAACAATAGGTGAAATGCAGAATAGTGGACGTGCTGCTGAGCATATTCATTTTATAGATGGTGTTAATGGCGATTTATGGTATCTGTTGGAAGGAAATGCTTATCGTCTTAGTGTGAAGAACTGTAATGTTACGTTGTATAAGTTTGAGCAGAAGAAGCCTACGGATAATGGTGTCGAGTTTTCATGTGAGGAATGCTTTTGGTCTAATAACAAGGATATTAATTGCAAGGAACTTAAATCGCCTCATCCTTCTTTATTGAGTGATGAGGAGTTGAAACAGCACTATGGTTCTTTCTTTTATACTCTTATCTCCAATCAGTCTATATACGCTTATAATACACTTGATTTTCAAAACGAATGTAATAGTGACGAAAAAGAAGCACTGATTGTTGGGAGTGTTGACAACCAAAAGTTTGACATTGAGGATAAATGTTGGTTACATGGCTTGTTTCACAAGAATGACGCTTATCGAACACCATTGGTGATTACTCCGTTCAGGCGTGAAGGAAATATTGACATTAATAATGAGCGTGAACTTGCTATTGAACGTTTGGTAAGATTGTATGCCTTACATGAAGAATTGAGGACTGTTAATGAACATCTGTTGGTAGAAAGTCTGACTTATTCTTTTGTTCCAGGACAGGATTATGACTTGGAGAGGATTAGAAGGAAGCTAAATTTTAAGAACTTAAATTCTGATGGCTATGATGCTTTGAAGCAACAAATTGTCATCGAATGGGGACGGATTATCGGTACGGACTTGACGAGTTGTCAGAATAGATCCTATTACAAAGAGGCTATAGAATATTTGGTCTATAAGACATTGAAAGTTTCATTTCAAGACAAAGAACATCGAGATTTTTATGAAGCAGCATGTACGATGGATGATGTCTACAATAAAGACACTTTGAATGAACTGATCGTATCTTTATCACAGGATCATTCGCATATAACAAGAAAGATATTCCAAACTCTTGCCTATCTGAAGTACCGGGTATTCGATTTTGGTGAAAGTACAAATCATGTCAATGGGAAAGATGCAGAAGGATGTATTGAGTTTGATGAATTGGGAAAGAAGTGGTTTAAAGACACACAAATGTCAACTGCTGACATGAAATCTTCTTTGTTGGTTCATCTGAGAATACAAGCCATTGTCCCTCCTCCATTCATGACCATCAGGATAAACTTGTGTGAGAAGTCAAATCGTGATGTGAAGATTGATTTTGAGTCGTTGAGCTCTGGTGAGAAACAACAGATATTCACTATAAGTTCTATATTGTATCATTTGGACAATCTTGATTCGGCTCATAAAGATGAAAGCACGCCCAATCGTATTGCATATAAAAATGTATGTGTCATATTGGAGGAAATTGAACTATATTACCATCCTCAATTACAACAGCAATTCATTCTTTATTTTTTGAATGGGCTGAAGGAATTGAATTTGGAACATCTCAAAAGCATTCATCTTATTATCGTTACTCATTCTCCATACGTTTTATCTGACATACCAAGAACCAATGTACTGGCATTGAAAAAAGACGAGGATACCCCCATCTATGGTCTGCGCACATTTGGTGCCAATATTTATGATATGTTGAAAGAGAGTTTCTTTTTGGAAGGAGGGGCTATGGGAATGTTCGCACAATGGGAAGTTGCGCATTTGATGTCCTGCATGAAAGTTCATCAATGGGCACGAGAATCTACAGACAAAAAGCATTGTCCTTTTGTGGGAGAAGGTGGTTATGAGTTTTTGGATAGATATTGGTATCCAAATCCCAATAACACGAAAGATAAGTTGTTTTCCTACGAACAATTCTGCAAAGACCTTTCTTCTAAGGAACTTAAAGAACGGATACTACTGATGGATGAACCTGTGGTATATCATGTACTGATGGAAGAATATACACGCACGTTCCCAGATTTAGAGAAAGACGAGAAAGAAATGAAAAGAGCTGACTTGCTACGTCAGCTAAAAGAATTAGACGATTAGCTTTATGAATACAACTGGTGTAAGAACGCTTTTCAAACTCAGAATACCTTCAAAGGCTTTGAAGGATGAATATGCCGACAGGTTTCTTGATGCATTGGTGGAAAGGGTAAAGAATGGAGTGGCATGGACAGAAAATGGAAAAGCTAAAACATGCAAGTTGTCTGATAAAGCGAAAGACATTTTGTTGCCAAAATGGAATACAGCCAACCCTAATAATAGGGTATTAAAGCAACTTCTGATTAGCGAACCAATAGCATTGAAAAAACTCAATGATACATTACAAGTTAAATTGGATGCTTTGACAAACAATCCTTCCAATAGTGATTTGCTGAAGATTTTTGGTTATGAGAAAACATTCAATAATTCAAGTAAGAAAGATGCCTATTGGCTATCTAAAAAGATAGACAGTAATACTTGTGTCTATTGCAATCGACAGTACGCATTTACAATAGAAAAAGGAAATGGAAAAAATAAGGATGAAAGAATTGCAAGACCTGCTTTTGACCATTGGTTTGACAAGAGCGATTATCCTTTAATGTCCCTTAGCTTATGCAATCTTATTCCAAGTTGCACTATATGTAACAGTTCTGTGAAAGGGAAAACAAAGTTTGACCTCGCTACACATACTCATCCATACGTGCATGAAACAGGACATCCCGATATTACATTCAAGGTTTCATTATCGACCAGTGTTCCACCCCAATATTCCGTTACAATAGCCACGCCTCCTGGTAGCAAGGAAGAAAGGACGGTGAAAGACATGATGCTACAAGAGGTATATGCCATGCATGGTGAGTTAGAAGTTCGTGACATCATGGAATTTGATAAGGCTTATCCTGCTGGATATTTGAAACAATTATTTGCTGACGTATTAAAAGCAAGTAGCCATAAACTCACTCGTTTGGAAGTCTATCGTATTTTATTCGGAACAGAAATGGATAGTAGCAAATTTCTTGACCGTCCTTTGAGTAAGATGAAATATGACATATTAAAATACCTTGGGGTGATATAGTTTCCTGACAGTAATGATGATTTAGATTTTGAAATTCCTATCAATGAGTGGTAATCTATGCCAGAAGAACAAAAGTGTTATTTTATAGAACATTTAAAAGAACTATCAAAAGGAGCTGATAAGACAGACAAAAACAAATAGAGATAATGAACACAAATACAGACTTTGACAAGATAGACAAGGTACTCTCAAAGATTACGGGCAAGGAGCTGAAGAGCTTTGTGAGGGTGTATTCCTATACCCACGATGACTTTGCCACTGCCTTGGTGGAGAAATATTGGAAGCCGGAGCGTGGTAATTACAAGGAGATGGTGGAGGCTTGCTTTGCTCATGCAGGTGTATTGGGTAAGCGATTCGGAGAGCCGGACTTGGACTGGAGGAAGATAGAGAAGGACCTACAGGCGGTGATGAGGAAGGCGGCGAGCATGAGGAAGAAAGGGAATCTGATAGACGCAGCCATCATCGCTGGGTATGTGATGACTACCACTTGTGGAGAGTTTGAGCGTGACCATGAGCACTATAAACCTGTGCGCTATGACCTGTGGGCTGAGGAGAACAAGGTGCTGAAAGATATTGTGACGCAGGCGGCTGACATGGTGAGGGAACTGCTGATACAGAGCGATGAGATTGAGGAGGATTCTCGATTGGGGATGCTTGGTGACATTGTGAAGCGGTGCGAGGAGATTGGCGACAACTATTTTATGCGCTTCGAGTGGTTCGTGGACGAGGCGATGCCGCTGCTCTGTGGCGATGATGAGAAGGCGTATATGGCGCACATCAGCAAACGCCTGAAGAACAGAAAGGAGAAATATTTCCATTACCGCTATTACATCCAAAAGGCGGACTATTGGATGGCGCATGGCAAACGTAGCAAGGCGGAGAAGCTTATGACGGACAGGCGTGATGATGAGAATGTCAGAAGTCACTATATCGACTGCTTGATAGAATGGAAGGAATACAAGAAGGCTATCGAGATTATTGACGACAACAAGGATGATTTCAAGGCTTATTCCAATAAATGGGAGGACAAGGTGGTGGAGGCTTTGAAGTTGTCGGGAGATAAGGAATGGCTGATAGAGGAGTGCAGGAAGCGTTGCATCACGAGCAGTTATAAATTGAAGTATTTCAAGGCATTGAAGGAAGCTGTGCCTAAGGAGGAATGGAAGAATTTCTTGAATCAACTTTGGGATGAGGTGGATTGGAGCCAAGAGTACCAAGAGTCGGAAGCCGTCATTGCTATTGAAGAGAAGATGCTTGACAGGATGAAGATGGTCTTTGTACATCATAGTTGGAATCTATGGGAGATGTTTGTAAAGTATATCAAGTATGTGCCCAAGAAAGACCAGACTTTCGTGGGTGAACTCATGAGCGAGAAAATCTGCCGTTTGGCTTTGCTGAAAGAGAAACCTAAGGAGTTTGCTTGGCTCTTGGGCGAAGTGCAACGTATGATGGGACACTCTCGTATTGCTGATGATGTGATTAAGGAGGGCATCAGTAATTTGATCAAGGAACACCCAAAGAATTATTACTTGAAGAATTACTTGGGTAGTGTGTTATGATTATTTTTGAATGAAAGAAATCAAATATACGCCAAGCCACTTTTCAAATTCTTCTTGTTCCTCTTTGCTTACAGGAATTAGGCCTTCTGGATGCTCCTTGCTCAACTTGGCATAAATCTTGGCATCCTCATTGTCTTCTGCTATCATAGTTGCTGTACTCATAATGTAAATCTTTAATTGTTTTACTTTGCTGGGTAAAGATACATAATATATTTCATATATATGGTATATTCCGTGATATTTTTTGATTTTTTACGATTCTGCATAGGGACTTCTTCTGATATTCCAAAATCTATTGAGGGGGTAGATTGGTATGAACTGTATAATATCGCCAAGAAACAAGCTCTGATTGGGGTGCTGTTTCATGGGATTCAACAGTTGCCGAAGGAGTTGGCGCCTGGGGAGGACTTGCTGATGACATGGATGGGAATGGCGCAGCGGATTAAGCAGCAGAATATGCGCCTGTTTATGGACTCGGCTAAGGTTTGCAAGAACTTCAAAGAGGTTGGATTTCGCAACTGTATCTTGAAGGGGCAGGGGAATGCGTTGCTCTATCCTGACCCTTATATGCGCACCCCTGGGGATATTGATATTTACCTCAATGGTGGCAGAAAACGGATTATGGAGTATGTGGAAGGGGTGTGCCCAGGGC
>SAMEA104315437__coassemble_419_pt1 | contig 21881 bp, 17 predicted proteins | sample SAMEA104315437__metabat2_high_PE_043 | metagenome-assembled genome bin SAMEA104315437 (sample SAMEA104315437) | gut metagenome | biome: Monkey gut; feature: monkey-associated habitat; material: faeces | place: China | collected 2013 | reverse complement strand
CCAGCCTAAGCAAAAAGGGCTACACCGCCACAGCCCGAAAAGTAGCTTAAAAAAAATGAGCCATGGCGGTTCACCCAAATATCATTGAAAAGGCATTAGGCACTAAGCATCCAAAAATCTATTGTATTCATTAGCAATGAACTCGTTCATTTCCTCAAGATACACCTTATTTCTATCCTTTACCGATGAGATATAATCAGGATTGCCCCATATTTTCTCCAAGAACTCGACCCAATCCTGCGGTTTATCAGACGACATCAGCGGAGCGGTATCTTTCTTGAAAACACCAGCCATACTATGAGGATGCACGATGGTTACCTTATCAAAAGAAATCGCCTCGAAAGTCTTAATTTTCAAACCAGTACCTTGATACACAGGATTGATGGCAACATCTGTCAAGGCATAGAAATCAGCAGGATTATCCACATACCCCAAGGCCTTTACACCCTCTATATTCCCCAAAGAAGGCAATACCTTACAAATACTTCCGCCCACAAGGAGTTCCGCATCCGAAAAACGCTTTCTTATCAAAGGAAGCACCTCCTTAATAAACCACTTGATGCCATTCTGGTTAAACCCATTGTTACCAGAGAGGAACACCATCTTATGATTGCCGACCACAGGTTGCGGATGATGCACATACTTTCCATAGAGATTGTAGACATTACTTTGCGGAGAGAGAATTTGGAAATAATCCGCCTCCTGCTCTTGAAGAGCAAAGATATGAGGACATCTCTGCATCGCCTTCGCCTCCGTATCAGCAGTGATACACATGGTTGGCTCACCAATTTTCAAATCCTTGTAAGCAATAGCATCATGGGTGGCTATCGCCTTCTTTGGAATACGGATATGCTCAAACAGACGAGAGAGATAGAAATAATTGATCACACAAATATCGAAATGATATTTCGCATCCAGTTCATTCACCATTTTCTCCAACCCAACAGGATATTGGTCATCCACATTCCAGTGGTAATGATAGAGTTTCATGCGATACTGTTTCAGCAAATTCATTTTCAGCTTTTGTAGCTTGCTCACACGAAACAGGTGAAATCTATCCCCCCAGAACTCACGAGTCTTCTCCAACCCCTCCTTGAATGACTGCACATCCTGTCGGAGCGGCAGCTCATGTATATAGAGGAAATGCACCTCATGTCCCAGAGACATAAACATCTCCGCCTGAGATAGTATCCACCATCTATTGCCCGCATCTGTAGGATGCGTAGGGCATTTTGAAACGATTAGTATCTTCATTGTTGACTAACAAAATTACTTTTTAAAACAACTTGGTCTTTGCCAATTTCCAATAAGAGATTTGCTTATATCATATTTCTGAATAACTTTAGCAAACACACAGAAAAGAATTGCCTGAACCACATAGTTAGAATGAATATAAAATTCGTGCGTGGTTATACTGGAAATTACAATATCAAAGAAATATATACCCAGATAAAGATATTCCTTTGGCACTTTTGTCAAAAACATTTTAAGAGAATAGTATATCATAACTAACACTGCAGGAATTCCAATCATCCACGACAAACCAACAAGTCCCCAGTCTGAATAGTAAAAGTGATAAGTTTCTATCATAATATTATTCTCATATATTCCATACTCAGAAGTAGGGAATGGCATACCTGAGCCGAAAAACATTTCTATGACATTCTTAAAATAGTCTGTGTAATGATACATCAGATTGATATAGCGTATGTCATTTTCCCAACCACTATCTTTTAAATTTTCGTTTCGGTTTATCATATTGTTTATCTGGTCTTGTACAAAATCCACATTAGACACAAAAAGATAAACAACTGCTGCCAATACGCCAAAGGATAGCAAACGTTTAAAGCTTATACCCAAACGCATAAGTAAAATTAAAGAGCTGACAATCAATGCCAACAACATACTTCGATATCCACATCCGAAAACTGCGAACAAACCAGTCAACATGATAACGATGTATTTTTTATCTTGATTGACCACATATTTATTCAAGCCAAAAAGGAAAGAGAAAGAAGCCAAGCCCTGTCCTATGATAGCCATTCTCGCCTCTTCACTACCTATTCTAATCTGCCCACCAAAAATAACTGTTGGATATGCTATATACTGAATAACATAACATACTCCAAAAGTAAGGCAAAGCCACCAAAGCATTTTCTCCCACTGTCTCAAATCAACTTTCCAACTATAAAAGAACCAAAACAAAGCCAAGCTTAAAAAAGAGTTACTTGCCCTAAAAGTATCAATTACAGATTGTCCACGAAAGATCTTACAAGAGATAAAGTTAAGGAAAAAACAGATAGCCAAGCTATACAATATTCCATTAAATGGCATTTTTTTCTTAAACTTAACAATACCTAATAAGAACATTGCTATACCCATGGTTGTTCCTGGAAGTTCAACCACACCCATGAACATAAAACAGAACAAGAAAGCTAATATGTAAAATAGTTTTTTCATCATTCAGAATAATTTACATGAAACCATTTTTGTAGAACTTGATCTATTAAAAACGGAGAATGAGAATGCCATAACAATAAATACATCAACTCTGCTTTTGGAGATTTATATTTAATAGCATTCAATCCTCTATGACTATGGTAGAAATCCAAAAACAGATTTATGACATAATATCTATGCTGTCTATTCATATTAGTTTGTACTCCATGAACATAAATTTGCAACAATGAAGAATAAAGATTTGACAAGAAATACTTATCCTCATACTCTTGAATTCCATTTGCAACTATATACGAAGACTCTTCTCTCAAAAGTTTAGATATTCTTACAAATTCTAACGGATCTCTAAAACTTCTTGTCAATGAAGCCTGGTAAATATAATAATGGTAATTGGCCTGAGACCTCACACAAATAGAATTAATATGTCTGCAATATTGGAATGCCAACAATTCATCCTCTCTCAAACATATATCTTCAGCAAAGCGTACATTATTCTCCTTCAAAATTGATAGTTTGAACAGTTTTATCCATGACCATCCAAACTTTACCTCTTTCATTAAATACAAAATAGCCTCATCAATATCATTGCCATTTTTTTCTTGAATTGCTATCGGATTTAGCTCATGCAGTTCTTTTGTGCAATCTGCCTTATGCAAGACATAATTTTGAAAATAGATGTCATACAAAAACTCTTCTTTTCCGAAGAAATCTTCATAGAAGGTTGGCTCCATCCAATCATCAGAGTCAATAAAGCTAATGTAATCACCAGTAGCTTTATCAAGTCCGAAGTTACGAGCTGCGCTTGCACCTTGATTCTCATTATGATATACCTGTATGCGAGAGTCCTTTTTAGCATACTCATCACATATTTTACCAGACCCATCCTTGCTCCCATCATCTATCAAAATCAGTTCTTTGAATGAGTATGTTTGGGCAAGAATACTATCCAAACAACGCCCAAGATATGGAGCAGCATTATAAACTGGGATTATAATTGAAATTGTTGGTTGTATCATTTTGATATTGCTTTATTTAAAAATTCCATCGATAAATCTTTCAGATTGGTTGAGCCAAAGCAATTTGGTGATTTCAAGACAGTATCAGATATATAGAAATTAGCAGGATTTCTGACTATTCTAAATTCCTGTCCAAATGTTTCTAATAAAGATTCAAATCTTGATGTACCTCGCACAACATTTGGAACAACCACAAAAGGTTTGTTGAAAATGATTGAGAACACACAAGCATGAAAGCTGTCCGTTACCACAAAATCTGCATCAGCAAATCCTGCAAGCCAATCTTCCAAAGGAGGCTGCACTAATTTTTTACTACTATTTGGAGCATCTATTCCTGAAATATTCGCCTTGTATATAAACAACCCCAACTTTTCTCTCAACCTTTCAATCAAAATTCTCTTGGACTCATCTTCATCCAAAACGTATGTCATCAATATGCCATGCTTAACCTTATGATTTTTTCTCAATAACTTGAGATAGTCCTCTTTACTAAGAAGCAATGTTGGGTCAAGAACTGTTTGAGCATCATGATTCAAATATTTTTGGCACAATGTAACACCTGATTTTTCCCTAACACTCACCGCATCGAATTTTTCCAAGAGTTTCTTGCAATTGGTTGTTTGTTGTTCATTGTATTCCCATTCATCTGTTCCAAAAGAAGCTGCATAGGAAATTCTTATAACATTCCAATCCTTGGCAAAATCCAAAAAGCTCGTTTCTATCGGCAGTTTATTCGAACCACATACATATTTTTCTCTCCAAATCTGATCACTTCCCACTATAATAGCGTCATATCTATCTTGCGGAATTTCATAATAGGAGAAATAAAAGTCACGTTTTATCCACTTTTGGATAAACTTTGCTGTATAATAACCTTGTTTACCAGAAAACTTTGCAGACAAAAAATGACTCAATATAAATTGCTTGATTGGAGATAATAGATAATATCTGAACAAGCCTATTACTCCTGTTTTCTTGCGTGATTTCAATGAAATCACCCTTGCTTCATGCCCCATTCTCTCCAGCACTATCTGCAAAGCATAAGCCTGCAATATACCTCCATAGTTCGTATGGAGGGGTAAAGTTAATATTCCTATTCTCATTGTATATCTAAACATTAGGGAAATCCAACACCTTATTATAAAAGATATGTGCCATATTCTTCGCTCTATCCTTTACTTTTATCTCATCCCAATCAGAATGGACATTTACGAACTCTCTTACCCAATTATAATTGGATTTCTTGTAAACCTCCAATTTGTCTTTATATGACATTGCATCAGCTTCAACATTCAAAGATCCTTCTAACATTATTAAATTTCCTATGTTGATAGCCATATTTCCTTCACACTCTGGAAGAATATGCTCAATAGACGAATCGTCCTCGAAAACTTCTTTATTCTGGTAATAACAATTTAATCGTTGCAGAATATACTTACACTTCATATTTGAAGGAGAAGTCTTTTTCTTAAAACAAAGTTCTACAAAATTATTCGTGAATTGTTCCTCTGGTGGAATCAACGGAAGCAAACCATTAATCAGATTATTTTGAATAATATCTTTTGTTTGATTCTTACTTGAACTTTTACGTAAAGCAATTGCAAACTTGGAATAAATGCCATCCAATTTATTTGCTTTGCCTGACATAATGGCTGTATATGCGAAATGGAATTTTTCCAAAAACAGAACCGCATATTTAAAGTCTTTTGAAGAAACTAATCCTTGATCTTTCACCCACAACAAAGCCATTAAGACCACTCGAACTTGAGCTATACCAAAATAATTAGAGAGCACTTGAAAACTTTGTACCAACCAAAAATATTCTTTTCTGTTTTCATAATTTTCTCTTGATGGTTTTATTATTTGCACATAATACTTAGCATTTTGGACGAGAGCATCTAAGAACGACTCATAATCACTCTTTTTGACAATATCCAAAAAGCGATCATAAAGCTGGCTTGCACCAGTTTGTTTATAGCAGGAATTCCAAAAATGTCTATAATATGTACCAACACCAACAGACGCCACATCGCACTCATTGATAATTCTCTTCATTTCATCCCATTTGGTTTTAGCAAAATCTGCAGGCTCCGTAGCAGGAAGTTTCTCAAAGAGTCGATTTTTTATCAAGTCTATAGCAGCAAGTTTTTTGCCCTTTGCATTTAAAATTTCAAATATTCGATAAGCCTGGTCTTTGTCATCTGTAGAAATTGCTATAAAGATACAATTCAACACTTGATCTCTTATCACCTTAAGTATTTCTATAAGACTGGTGTTCGAATCAAATCCACCAAAACACTTTTCCATGAAAGCCTTCAGATTTTTCTCCTCCAGACGATTTCGGAACAACTTGTATGTGTTTTGAATGCAATCTTCTTCTTCAGAAGCAGGAACGGTCGTTTGTCTTTTCTCACGGTCTTGAATATAATAAGAGAAATAAGGATAACTGCTTTCACTTTTTATAATACGAACAGGATTGCCATTATCGTCTTCTGTCATTATATAGTCAAAAATCAACTTACTGAGTTTATCTTCTCCTTTCTCACGGAAAATATCAGAGATAGCTGAAAAGAGGATTGTTATGGTTGTTATACGCTGTTGTCCATCAACAACTTGTATTTCCTTGTCACTTTTCTCATCAAAATTTCCGATGAAAAGCATTGTACCCAAGAAATAAGAGGATATTTCCAACTTCCCATCTTTATAAGTCAACCCCTTAATAATATCATCAAGGAATTCCTCGCAATTTTTCTTCTCCCAAGAATAGTCTCTCTGAAATCTTGGAATCATATATTGTCTTCCAGATTTCAGTAAGGCCTTTATTGTTTTATCAGCAGGTTTTATATTCATATCCAATAGTTTTTATTTCAATTTCATAAAATCATCAAGCCCTAACTTTTCTATTATTTCCATATACTTGTCTTTATTCTCTTTTTGAGAGAATATCTCATCCTTCAACCTATCGTTTAGCGTATATGGAAATGTACCAGTGTATGAATCTGACAAAGTTTTGATTAAATTATCAGTGATACCACCTTCCTCTATTAAAGTAATATAGAAATCTGTCTTATGACATTTTTCACTTGGATTTGAGCAGACAAACTCCTTGGATAAGTATTCATCAATAAATATATCATAAAGCCCATTCTCAAAGAGCACTTTCAAGTCTTTTGTGTCTTCAACATAAAAATTACGACTATATTCGAAATCCAAGAACTTCCGCAACGATTCATCCATCTCTTCCTTTGGTATCATTTTAGATCTCAACATCTCTGCATAAACACTTGTACATCCTGCATGAAGTTGGAATCCATCATACCAAAATTTTCGAGTCATTTCCAAATCATCCCCTAAAATTAGAGAAACATCCGTAGGAAAATAACTTAAAAACATTCTTGCTTTTTGGATATTCTTTTTCAATATTTCAACTACTTTCAAACGATGCCTATCTATTGTCAGTAACTGATGAAGCAAAAGGAATTGTGCCCCATAATGCATCACAGAAAATGTATCTTTCAAAAACTTCAATAAGTCATCTTTAGTTTTTATAGCCAAACACAACCGTTTGAAAATTCTATCCGTACTTGTTCCCAAAGGCGTCAAAGACAAATCGTAATGACGTTTATAATCATTTATGCTCTGCGACAAACTTCCTAATGGCGTAAACTCTTTGTAAGAGTCCATCATGAACATCCAAAAAGCAGAAACATGAGAAAGACTTATCTCAGAGTTTTTATAATGAGCACAATCATTACGTCGATTTCTCCAATAGCAAACATCATCACGCAGCGTATCAGAAATCTCAAAGTATGCAGGATCAGTTTCTATCGAACGCTTTCTAATACAGTTTAAAACTTCCTCATCCCATTTTGTCTCACTTCGTAAACTATTCATCGAAGCCTTCCAACGCTTTTCCTTGAAACCATCAGGCATTTCTGAATTCAGAAGATTGTTTCTTACTGCCTGCATAAATGCTATATAGGAAAGCATAAGAGCAGGACGAGCTATACCACTACGGTAACATCGAATGGCATCATTCAGAATGTCACGCAAAACAGTACCTTCTGAAAATTCCTCATAGATGTTCAGCCATTTAATAAAACGTTCATCCATATATAAGGTGATTTAAAATCGTTCCTATTCTCATTGTTTTTAAGAATGTTACTTTTTAAGAATGTCATCTTTTTTATAATTCTCTATGATTACCTCACAACCATCGCAGCATTTCAATTTCTCTTGCAATGCTTTAATATTTTCTGCTTTCATTTCGACCTTAGTCACAAGTATCAAGACAATATATTTATCTTCATAGTCTGAATCTTTCAAAACTTTAGAGAGACGTTTAACACTTTTCTGTACTAAATCACTCATTGAAGATTGGTAATTTGCTTTCACTTCAAACAAGAATATTTCCCCATTTCTTTCAGCTACGCCATCACATGTTAAGTTTCTTGCTACTTGAACTTCTGTTTTAATTTCTAAATCATTTTCTTTAGAATATCTCTGTAAAGCAGAATCTTGAATCTGCAAAAACAAATTTTCATGTATTTTTGTATTAGAATATGCCAACATACTCCATGATTTTTTATTATTTTTCAATGGTATTCTCTCTGGCATCCCCAAAGCTTTCGGGTCCTCGTTTGGCTTAATACTTTTGCCATTCGCTCGTAAGAATCCTTCTTGATCGTCAAAGTCCTTGGGAGCATATAGTTTTTCATTATACTTTATTACTAATATGACAAAAGTAATCAGAATTAATATAGGAAATCCAACAACGAACCATATCAAAGGGAGACGTTCTGAACCACCTTTCAAATTGCTAAAATTCACACTTATCACAAGACCAGCTATACCATCTACAAATGTCACGAATAAGGCAAATATTCCCAATGGGTTCTTTATCATTTGTAAACTATCTTTCATAATTTCTCAGAAATATTATGAGTAAATTCAAAATATACAATGCAGTAAATGATGATAAAAAGGGCATATACACTAAAATTCTTTAAGCCCCAGACTTCGTCCTCCATCTACAGCTATATTCTGACCTGTTATGAATGAAGCTTTATCAGAGCACAGAAATGCGACCATTTCTGAAATATCCTCAGGTTTACCATAAGTTCCCATCCAATTTGTTTGAGCAAGACGCTCTTCCATTTGTTCTGTAACAACACCACGCTGCACAATACCAGGAGCAACACCATTTACAGTGATTCCATATTTGCCCAATTCTTGCGCCAAAGATTTGACAAATGCAATACTACCACCCTTAGAAGCTGCATACTCGCTAAATCCTGCTTTTCCTTGCAAACCAATAACAGAAGTAATATTTACTATTCTTCCAAATTTCTGATTGATCATATATTTTCCTGCTGCACGTGAACATAACATTGCACCTCGTAGATTGATGTTTAATATATTGTCTATTACGTCTACGGACTGAGAAATAACGTTATTGGCCTTTTCTCTGGCACTGCCACCAGCTGAATTGACCAACACATCTATATGACCTCCATTTTCATTAGCTATTTGTTCAAAAGTCTTTTCTATTTGTACCGAATCTAATACATTTAAGACAATCTCTTTTGCCTTTAATCCCAAATTTTTAATTTCTGACACAACGCCAGACGCACTGCCTTGGCGCGAACCACAAACATAGACAAAAGCCCCTTCTGATGCCAATCTTACACAACAGGCTCTACCTATAGCTCCAGAGCCTCCAGTAACGACAGCAACCTTCCCTATTAAATTTGGACTTGGTTGTGTTTCTATTATATACGGTCTTGATACAGTAAATGCTGAATAACGACTACGTAAAAAATTACCTATTTTCGAGTCTATTCTATGCTTAATTTTTTGCTTGAGTTTGTCTGTAATGCTCATAAAAACATTAATTATCGTTTTATTATTTTCTTAATTTCCTGCTTAACTAAAGGTGGCAAGACTTTGCCTACAACCTTTGAAATCAATTTCTCAGAGAATGTTCTTCTATCCAAGGATGCAAAATATTCCTTTATGGAATTAATGTCAGTGTTAATGGTGGTAAAAACCTCCAACAAAATAGGTTTACCCATATCCACATCACAAAGTTCCGTCACTGCCTTATCTACTTCCTCCTTTGATGTTGCTGATAGATACTTGAAGCCAAGGGACTCTACCCAACCTTTAGCAGAGACATGATGACCAGCTGCAACATGAGCTGGCAATGTCTTACGCAACTCATCGCTCAAAGGAGCATACATCACAGCACCTCCACCATTATTAATCAATAGGATACGCATCTTTGGAGACAAATGGCGAATCCATAATGAATTCATGTCATAGAAGAACGACAAGTCACCTGTAATGTAAAAAGTAGGTCTGTCATTCTCGGCGGCAAATCCCACAGCTGTTGACATGCTGCCATCAATACCATTGACACCTCTGTTACAATTGACTCTTATCGTTGACGGAATCTTAAAGAAATGAGCCATACGAATGGTGCAACTGTTGGCAAGCTGCAAGTCGGAATTGGCTGGAATGTTATTGAGCAATGCGCCAATGGCATAAAGTTCATTGTAATCAGGAGTTGGTAAAGCTGGCAAGTTTGCCAACTGCAACCATGTCTTGGCGTATTGACCCTCATTTGAAAAAGTTGCATTCTCGGTTATCTTCTTGAAGAAAAGGCTTTCTTCCATTTCAAAAATGTGGCAGAGACGGCGGAATGGGTCACAAACCTTATCCTCCTTACCAACTTGCCAATGCAAAATATTTGAAGGTCTCAAATAAGATTTCAGCTCATTGTTAAAGATGTAATTGCCTCCAATTGTTATAACGACATCTGGCTTCAAGTTCTCTTTTTCCATAGGTTTCAGAATACTTAACGCTACTGTTGTATTGACAATTGCATTTGATTGATGGCAATTAGACATATAATCAGTTAGTATAATGGCATCAAAGTTATTGACAAACTCTGTAATTGCATTTTGCATACATTCAGTCATAGGACATGATTGTCCCCAAACTACCATAACTTTTTCCCCTTTCAAGGCATTGGCACAGGATGTCCAGTCTGCATCAGAAAGGCTCAATGTAGACAAATCTATCTTTCTAACTTTTGGCAGCGACTCCGTCGAAAAAGTATCTGTATGATGAGCAGCAAAAGGTATGTTTATGTGAACAGGTCCTTTCCCATGATGGGTCAACTCCAACAAGCCTTCATTAAGGATTCTGTTGCAATGCCACTCATCAATTTCATTCTTAACCTCTGGCAGCTGTCCGCTATACTTCGTGCAATGCGTAAAGGTATCAAGCTGGTCATACATCTGATCTTCCATTTGGTTGAGCAAATAGGGAACCCTATCACTTGATAAAACCAAAAGAGGAAGACGCTGATAAAAAGCCTCCACAATAGCACTACCATAATTCATGCAAGCAGTACCAGAAGAACAAGTGACAGCAACAATCTCCTGGGTTTGCTGTATCAAGCCCAAGGCGAAGAAAGCGGCACTTCTCTCATCCACAACCGAATATAACTTAAAATAAGGATCTGCCTCCAATGAATGAACAAGCGCAAAATGTCTGCTACCCGGTGACACTACTATTCTACGAACATTAAACTGCTTCAACAAAGACATCAGCTGAAGCACCATTTTATTGTCTGAATACATAAGCTATTATTTATTTTTTCTTATTTTTTTTGTTATTATATTAATTATCTTATTACGATCTTGACCATTAAATCCAAATCTCAAAGCAATCGCCATATATACGACACAGCCTATTGCACAAGTACTAAAAGCTGAGAAGATTCCTTCTGGCAAATACAAATGCATCAACATCGGCACTATCAATCCCAAAGCAAGCACTAAAAGACATTTACAAACGACCTCACGATAAAATCTTGCAAGACTCAAACCTATAGATGTACATACGAACCATATTCTCACTACTTGCAATGCTATTATTATGAATAGGTATACATACATGGCATACTGCGGAGGGCATCCCAAGCAAAAGAAGACAATGGCTAAGGGAAGATGAAACAACCCTATCAATGTCAAAGTTACTTGATATTTCTTTACATCACCTGTAGCCCCCTTGGCTGTTGCAAGAATACTGCTATAGGAATCGAACAAAGTAATCAATAGTACCAATCGCACAAAGATAACAGTATAATCTGGCACGATCTTCAACCATACCCTCAATATAGTTGGAGCTTCTATTGTTAATGGTATCACAAAGAATGCGACCATATAAAAAGCCATTTGGCAACCACGTATCATCAACTTATACATATCCTCATACTCGCCAGCTGCGTATGTTTTCACGACCTGCGGATTGATTGCAGTCATAAAGTTGACCACAAAGTTTTTCACGACGCCATTTACTTGGTTTGCAATACCTGAAGCAGCATTTACTGTAACTCCAAAGAAATAGTTGATAACCAACGCTATACCTTGCGTATGGGCAATAAAACCAAGATTGCCAAAAATAGTCCAAGAAGAAAAAGACAACATCTCCTTCATCATTGGCTTATCTACATGAAAATCGCTAATTGTACATTCCGCAAAATGTCTTTTGCAATATGTTCCATAAAGGATTCGCAAGAGCACGCCAATCATAAAAATCAAGAAAGCATAAAATATCAGTTTATCAAAGGGAGAAATAACAAGCAGAAAGACAACGGCAAGTTTCAGAATAGCTTCCAATATACTGATATAAGCAAATGCCGACATTTTTTCATGGGCTATGATTGCAGCATTGTAAGGAACACTCAAAATGTTTACCATAAAGGCTGCCACTGAGAATTGGAATACCCAGTTGGCAGCAGCCATCCTATCAGCTGCAATATTCATGCAAGTATTGAGATACCATAAGCCTACAGTCTCCGCTATCGCAAGAATCACAACCGCTACCAAGGCATGAATGACAAGGCTGGTAGCAAAGACTTTCTTCAATTGCGGGAAGTCATTTCTTCCCAACTGTACATTAAGAAACCTTTGCGTGGCTCCTGCCATTGCATTATTGAGGAAGCCTAATATTACGATGATTCCTCCTACTACATTGTATATACCATAGTCTTCCACACCAAGTGTGTTCAAAACGACACGTGATGTATATAAGCTTACCACCAATATGATAAGCATTCGGAAATAAAGGAACAGCGTATTCTTCGCTATTCGCTTGTTGTTATTTGATTGATGTGACATAATATTTATCTTATTTTTTTCGAATCACCCTGTCCCTCTTTCCAAAGAGGGTTCCACCTTTCTCTCCAAGCCTCTCTTCAATAGTCTTTACGACCCCTTCAGTTCCCCTTGTAGGGGACAGAAACCTCAGGAACGAGGGGATGTAGCTGGCGACGCTATAGCTCTGCCAGAGTTTTGGTATCGGCAGCGGAGCCTGTGCCCTAAAGGGCTGCCGATGAGTGTTGACGCAATAGAATTGCGATTATTTGTCGGCTGGCGCATCATAGTAATCTACCACTTTCACATAATCGTTTTTTCATTCCTGTCAATGCTGATTCTGCCCAAAGCTTATAGTCCTTCTTCATCGCTTTCTTTTCCTCATCAGAGAAATCAGAATGCTCGATTTGAAACTCTACACACTTCTCAGCGGAATGCTTTGCATTATCAAGTTCTGCCTCTGACACCTTAGCTGTTGTCATCCGTTCACCTATAATGGCACAAATGTAGCCTTCGATAAAAGCGGTTATGTAATCTTGATTATTTCGATGTAACATAATACATTTTTTAATTCATCGCAGCATCGTTATTCTGCAACTCATTCATTATTTCTGGCAAAGTCTCTGCTTTAGAAAGATGTTCTCTTTCTATTTTTAACTTATCTAGCAGATACTTGTGCCTAAATTCTATGTCATTTATGATTTCACTCCATCTCTTGACATATATTCTTGAACGTTCAGACTTTGCAGCCAAGCCTGTTTTTTTATCCTTTAGCATAGAATATAAATGATCATCAATATCTTGTCCCACCAAAATGAAGGACCAATTCTCCCTATTATCATTAAAGGCATCTACATTAATAATAACATCTTCATAGTGCTGGATTTGATCAAATTCTTTATATGTAAGTTTTCTTACATTTGTAGGATTTTTTATTTCTACAACTAAATTCTTTGGAGAATTATATTGGAAATCTTTACCTGTCAAGAATAAATCCATTTCCTTGTATTTATCAGGATGCTCTACATATGCTTTCTCATCTATTCCCAGCAACAGATAACGATATTTTTCGAGAGCTTGAGTAAATTTTACTTCTTCAGCACATACTAAATTATATTCTTCTCCAAATATCCAATAATGATTGACTATAATCTGTTGTAAATGCTTAACCTCTCCAGCTTTCAAACCATGGTTGAAAAGAACTTTTTTCAAATCTTCAACAACCATTATACGGTCTTTGATAAGATTAATAGTAGATACAACCTGTTTCAAGCGAGTCGTTTCTAACAATTTGGCAAACTTGGCTCTGTCATCTGTGCTTAAGTCTATAACGGAATCCAATATCGAGAAAAGATTGTCTTTTTCTTTTGTATCCATCACCAAATTGAGTAATTCCAAGAATATACGTTTCTGATCAATATTTAATTTCATGAAAACAGATGGACGTACTTCATATAATTCCTTGACAAAGTCCACAAAAGACTGCTTTCTCAACAAATCCCATGAATTTGAGCCAAAGTTCGGCATTACTTTCTCCTTCTCAAAATCCTGTATTACAGAATTTGCTTGTTTTTTCAAAAATGGACGGCGCTTTCCTGCCAAGAAATCATTTAATTCCTTTTCTAACTCCTTAAACAGAAGACGATTCTTGTCTGAATCAAACATATTTTTAGTTCCAGATTCCTCATCATTCATCTCAGATGATGTTATCTCATTGAAGAAGTCATCAACAATGATTAAACTATGATAGAAGTTGTCGCCTTTTTTATTCAGCTTTGTCGTTTTCTTATATTTAATCCTATAATCACTATTGAGAAAATAGTAATTTGAGTATTCATCAGCAGACTTTTTGCTCCAATTGATATACACACCATGAAAAGTATGTTTGGTATGATCACTGTCAAAAACATCAAACTTAACATCCTCTCTATCTCCTATAACAGACCTATAGTTTAACTCTTTGCCGTTAATAAGAATCTTAGCATCCTTTTTAACTTCCAAAAACCATGCAAATCGGGTTTGCAAATATGGAATCAGCTTCTCATTCACATAAGTCAACGATATATCCTTGTTTATATCTTTAAAGGAAACTACTGTACCACATGTGTTACTATCCGACAATTGCTTAGCACTCTCTTGGTATCTTTTCAAGCTATCACTATTTATTTCTATGTTATATTCATATATAGAATCTGCCAACTGATATCTTGTGTGCCAAGATGCAAACCTGGCAAACTTAAAGAAAGTCAAACGTCCATATCCATTTTTACCATGGATTAAATCAGACTTAGACTTCTTTTCCTTGCGTTTTGTCGAATCATAGAAAACTTTAAATTTTTCCGGCAACTCCTCATAGCAGATACCATCACCATTGTCTGTAATTTCCATAGACTCAGCAAAACCAAACTCATTGTTTGCATATTTTATATTAATATCTACTTCCGTAGCATTAGCATCAAAGCCATTCCATATATATTCAGATATAGCCTTTTCAGGGTTATAGCTTTTCAATATATGCTGGATGCTTCGAGATGTCAAAACAACTTCATTACTTTCCATAAGTTTTATTCTTGACGTAAATATTTTGCTAAAATCCGAGTTAGAACCTCAGCAAAGCGTTTATCCTCATGCCTATCACCAATTTTGACATTTTCATCATAATAGGTTTCAAAAAACTCCTTTTTCAATTCTGCTGGCATCATACCTTGCTGTTCTAATTGTTGCCATACAAAATCAAGTTTTTCCTCTACAGCTTTTACTTTCAACAGAACCGTATATCGAACCAAATTCTCTACTATTTCCTTGTAAGAATTAACATCTACCTCCATAACTACTTCCTCTGATGTGCCATGATTGATAGTTGCCTTTTCTAAAAAAGTTTCAGCTCCAAAGAATTCTGTAATCGAAAAATCTGATTGTAAACTAAAGACAACCTGTAAAATATAGTCACCTATAATCAGACTAAGAACTCCATTATCAAATTTCGCAAAACAAAATCCACTTTCGGCTTTACAATAATCCTTACATCTCAACAATTTATATCTAAAAGGTACAGACTTTATTGTATCATCCAAATTGCCATGACTTTCTCTTTGAACAAAATAGCTCTTCAAGTAAAGCTGAAGCGTGTTTTCTATATCCTCTCCTAAAGAAAAACCATAGTCGGAACATACAGACATTCGCCATACAACAGACAGCCAAAAGAATAAAGGTATTTCATCATCGATATTTTGCCCATTTTTTTGATTTTGAGCATAGGGAGACTCCAAAAAGTCTGCAAGTCTTTTTTCACATTGAGGACAAAAGATAAAATCTTTAGCGATAGTATTCTTTGATAATTCTTCTTGTATACGTTCTTCTGTCAGCTTTTCTGTATCAAAAAGACCTTCTATTTTCGTACCAGGTACAGCACGACCAGTATACACGCTATCTTTTGTATCTGAAATAGAAAACATAACCTCTGTATCTCTTTTTCCAGAACCATTATAGCTTGTAAACATCGTAACCAAGAAACTTGGAATAATATGAGAATTTGTTTTTGTTGCCTCATTCTCTTGGCATATCATACATTTTGCACACATAATACAAAAATATATATTAAAACTTACACTAATTGGATAACATCCTGTTTAATTGCTTCTAATGTTTTTTCTTTGATTCTATCACTGCTTTCAAAAAGGGTACCTTTAGAAAATTCATATCTCCTTCCATATTGTTTTCCCTTAGCTTTACCATCTGTTCGAGTGTTCTTCTCCAAGCCAAAGCGTTGTTATATTCATTCAGATAAATTTTATAATAATTGTCATTACCAACCAAAGCACGATAACGTTCTTTTATGTTGTATATGCGATTCCAATTATCAACTTTATCTTGAGCCTTAGCACAAGAAAGATCTACATGAATATCATCCTTTGGCATCTTTTGCCTGAATGGAGTATCGAACTTCACACCTACAACTATTGTATATTTGGTAAAAGAAAAAGGATAAAAGCATCTCAATTGGTACTTATGCTTGTATGGAGGTACGCTCTTTTCAAACAAAGGATCCTTGGCTTTCTTTGCCTTTTCATTACATTTGTCACAAGTTGGCACTAAGTTGTCTAAATTTACAGAGTTAAAAGGATAAAGAGCCCTTGGAAGATAATGGTCAAAGGCACTCATCGTTTCATCCAATTCCGTATCTATAACATCTGTAGTACCACACATCACACAATTGGAATCACGTTCTACCAAATTCCTATAATAGTTCCTTACATCCTCATAGCTATCAACAAATATCTTTCTTTTTAGGCAATTATCATACAGAGCATAGCAGAACTTTTTCAACGCCTCTATAAAAGCATCATTTTCTTTTCCAAGCACTATCGCCAATTCTGAATAATGTACTGGTTTCAATCGTCCCTCACACAGTTCCTCTATTTTATTGTTGCAATATACTGCCTTTCGTAACAACCTCAACTGATAGGGTTTAAACTTTTTACAGCTAACATACATTACTTTTAGAGGCTTAAGCAGATAATCTTCATTCACACCTTCTATTAATTGGCGATAACGAGGAATTACCATATTCAACGTAAAACGTTTGTTTTTTAATTTAGGAGCTCTCAAAATCACTTCAAGCATAATGTAGTAAACAAAGGATTGAACCTTGCGTAGATCTGAACGTACTGGTTGATAAGATAACCGTATCATATTATTCCAAGGACTCTATTGCTAAAAGTTTCTCTACAGAATCACCAAATCGATGATTCAGCTTTCGTTTGATTTCGTCTTTCGAGCCACCATCTTTTATTACCTGCTGAATACCATCCTCTGAATGTTTTCCAATACTTGAAGTACTGTCAAATATTTGAGACATCAGTAAGCCGATGGAGGTACCATAAGTCTTAATTCCTTTTTTCAAGGCGGTTTCCGCATAAGTCTCACCTTTTTCATTCTTATTCAGAATTATCACATTTTCCGATTGGCAATCAGATATTATAAAAGGTGAATGGGAAGTAATCAAAATGTCTTTTTTAAAATTAGCATATTGAATATATCCAGTTTCCTCGCCACATGCAGACCTTAACGTTTCATCCAGTATGCTAATAAAACGTGAACGCCAGCTTGGGTTGAAATGAGTCTCTGGCTCATCAAGAAGCAAAAGGGAGTCAGCATCTTTCAACAACAAACAGATTGCCATCGTATGTATGAACTGATGCTCGCCATCAGATAATTGCCGAAGCAACATCTCACAACTTTTTCCACCCCTCTCTACTTGCTTTTCTATGTAAAAGTCCAAGAAATGAAAGACATCGTCTTCCGCTCCCGGCAAACCGAATTTGCCATATGTATAGACTCCACTCGAACTGATAACTTCGGCTACTTTTTCATTGGAAACAGCATAATTATTAAGTTCATAGAGCAAGCGGAACATCTGAAAACATTCCATGCTTGTACCAAAATGAGCAGCAAATGCTTGCTTCGTCGCATCATTAACATAAAAGTCAAAATAGTAAGTTTTGCATTCTTCATCATACCAAGACATCGTAGAGCAGGCTTCCAGTTTTGGAAACAAATCTCTTTCCAACAACTTAAAGTATGAATACTTGCTGCCAGCAGAATCGAAGAACTCTCTTTTCCGCAAACACATTCTAAATCTTCTTACTGTCAATATACCTGTATTGTCGTAATCCGCCAAAGACTTCAATGTACTTTCTTGCTCATTAAGCAAACAACATAACAATATCGCTTGACTCATATTGGCATCTATATATATCAAGTTGTTTTCTGGATTGATATACTTTTTATAGTTGCCTATCGTAGCTTGTTTAAACTCCTCAAGATGAAGCAAACGACTCTTTATAAATGGAATACTTAAAGTCTCGTTTTCACCAGAGGAATAGGCAACGATATATTCTGGCAAATACTGTCTCAAAAAAGAAATGTTCGCCTCTTGATTATCATCCAATGTTACAGAGAATATCTTAGCAGGACCAAGATATGGCTCAAAGACGGTAAGTTTTGGTGCTTCACCTACTTTCTTCGCTATTCGTATCAAGCTCCATTCGCTTCGAGGACTATCATGACTCAAATCGTTTTTGATGAAATATTCCAATGTAAAAGCATCTAATGTGCATTTACAAGGATCAAAGAGATGGTCATCTACAATGTAGTCTGGCAAATGTTCACTTATACAAAGCTCCACATGAAAGAAAATAAGTGCCAATGCCTCCATCACATTCGACTTACCACACCCATTTAAGCCAACAAGACAGAATGGATTGAAGGAAGCAAAACTATCTCTATCATGCTTCTCATGAAACTTAATTTCAAAATTTTCAGGTAAGCTACGGAAGCCTTCTTTCGATTCTATTTTAAGCCTTACCAATTTCATTTTCGTCGTAATTTTACAGATTTTGTTACTTCGTCAAAATCTTGTATGACCTCATGATTCCTTAGAGAATCGTATAATTCTTTTCTCAATTCATCATATCTATTAAGCGAACCAATCATCATAGGCTTTAAATAGGAATATTTCAACAAATCCCCACGCAAAGATTCATGAATATGCTGACCAAAATTCTTTCGATACAAATAATGATGTAGGCAATATTCCCTTAAAAGGTATAGAGAACAGACGATATCATACAAATTATCCTTGATTTCATTTGATTTATGGCAAATCTGAAGTATCAAATCTTGTTCTTTCTTTGAAGGTATCCTAACGATAGTTCGCTTTATTTTGTAAAGTGAAATCTTATCTCTCTTTTTTACCAGCTCCAGCTGCCTTATGAAGTGTTTGCCCGACAATATACATTTAAGAATTTCCACATCATATTCTGGTGATACATTATCAAAAACAAGTTTTGTTTTATCACCAAAAATCAAAGAGTTTGTACTCTTTTTTATCTTTTCGGATATTTGATTCTCTCCTTTTTTTATGCTAATCTTTTGAGTAATATCACCAACTCGAACTAAATTCCATAGAGAGCCGGCAATTCGTTCATTTCGTCTATAAACTGCATAAGGAAGTTTTTCTATCATTCTCAAAGAATCTTCACATACACGAATCAAATTGAAAATGGCATCAAGTTTTCCAACAATAGCTTGCTGCTCAGAAACTGATGGATAGAATATCATAAGACGAGACAATGTTCTTATAAACGCTGATTCATTTAAAGATTTGTATAATTTATCCAATCGATCCTTATTGGACAAAAGGAAATAATATACATACTTGACGTTTAAATTATCATTTGAAACTGGTGCTAACAAATAACATGGCTTCTCAATAGCGAAGTTGTTCCCATCACAATAACCAACACTTAATTGTTTAGTGCAAGTAATGATGATGCTAACATTATTCATGAAATAAATAGGAGAAGCTGCTTTCTCCCGACCATCCCCCATAAAAGCATTTCCTTTACTTGCAGCCTTAGCATCTATTTTCTTTATGTAAAAGAAATCCTTTACCTGAATTTTATGATAATCCATAACAACTATATGTAAAGTTTCAACTCTTCAATGCCGGTCTTAAGTTTGTCTCTTAACTGTACAAGATTCTCTATGATTTCAAAAGGATCAACATCCTCCTCTGGTTCTTTTGCATTATCGATATACTCATCAACAAACAAAGAGTTATCATTACCCAATATGTCTTGCAACGGTATATTTTTGCTTTCAAACCACTCTGTATCTAATTCACTTCGATTTCGAAAAGCATCAAGCAAAATTGGCAATGGGTTGTCTGAGGTCTTGCTCCTTTTCCTATCATTGCTATAGCCATCGTTTTTCAGATTACAAAGCCAAACTTTGCTTTCTTCTATGTTGTTTGGTTCAGGCAAGCTAAAAATAATTATCGCAGAAGCTAAACGAGTAAATGGATAGAACTCATACTCAGGAAGAGTTATCACTGCCTCCACTACATATTGAGTCAAAAGAGTCTTGCGTAATCTTTTTATTTTCTTTAGATCACCATACAGAAATAATTGTGGAAGTACAAAAGCGGCTTTTCCACCTTGTTTCAAATGTTTCTGCACAGTGGTAAAATTCTCATAATAGCCATTTTGAGGATGAATGCATAGCATCTTATCATACATATCATCTCTTTGATTATTAAACTTGACAAAGCCATTAAACTGAGATTGCAAAAGACCTATGCGATGAAAATAGAAATTCATCAGGCAAAGCCATTTCAACGTACCATCCTTTTCATTGCCTTCAAGGGCTAAAGTTTGCCGAAAATAATCAGTTTCTAAATTTTCACTATATTTACGAGCACATCTCAAGCCATCATCATCCACATCCATTCTATATGGGGGAAGGTTAGAAACCACCATACTTTTATAAGCTTCTATCAACAAGCTGCCGCACCCCATATTTGTATCATATACTTTATCTGTTGACTTTATTTGTATCAGTTCACACAATAGCCTTCGCAAATGTTTCGGGGCATAAGCACATGACTTAGGCGCATTTGGCAAATATTCCAACAACGTTTCATATATGTCATCGTAGATAGATATATTAAACTCATTTATTGGGTTGCCATCCAACTCGTATATAAACATGTCGCTGATTTTGCCTATTACCAAATAAAAGTCGTTGGAAGACAATCTGCCTATTCCATCTGCAAGAATCAGATTTCCATTCAAAAAATCTTTGAAATTATTCTGTAAAAATGGCAATATCTCATTAAAAAATAACTCTTTGGCGTCATCTTGATTCATGTTCCAAACAGAGGACCAATTGTAATTTTCATGATATCTAAATAAAGCATGATCAAAATGTAAATTATCCAAATAGTAATCTGGATAATCCTCCAAACTTTTCAAAAACAACAGACATGTAACATCACGGATGACTATCAATCTGTTTGTTATACCACATTGATAATATATTTGAAAAACTATATCTAAGTGTTTTTTTACATTGCTCATATTATCTACATTTTTCATGAGAGTATATCACCATTACAGCGTCCCCGCTATTTTACAAGCAGTGACACATATAAGTTTTTTGAAAAAGTGATTTGTTATCGTTTGCAAGGTGAAGGAGTGCCTAAGCGCACTCGTTCACCTCTTCTGTTTCTCATTAAAGTAACAGAAGGTACAGACTATTTCATATTAGCACTGCCCTTCTGGTTTTACCTTAAACATTGCTACGGTATTGGAAAATTCTGATACTATATCAACAAACTTAGGATTATCCTTGCGAATAATCAAAGCTGCAAAGTTTTCTTGACCTTCCATATCCT
>SAMEA104315437__coassemble_405_pt1 | contig 22774 bp, 20 predicted proteins | sample SAMEA104315437__metabat2_high_PE_043 | metagenome-assembled genome bin SAMEA104315437 (sample SAMEA104315437) | gut metagenome | biome: Monkey gut; feature: monkey-associated habitat; material: faeces | place: China | collected 2013 | reverse complement strand
TTGGCTATTTCAGATATTTCCCTTATATTTGCACCATGTTTTAATTTGATGGTAAAGTTATGAGTAAATCAAAATCATATCAAGTTCCAGAGGCAGCGCCAAGTTTGGTAGCGGATCCAGTGGGAGTCTGTATTTCTCCAAATACGGATATACAGACATTGCGCCATCATGTAATGGACGCAGTATATACCACGAATGACCAGAGTGCATTATATAACTGTTTGGTATTTCTGTCTAATCTTACCAATCAATCAGCGACCCCAATCAAGGGTAAGCTGCTCAAGCGTTTGGAAGAATTAGCTTTGCTGAAAGAGGGCTGGGATGGAGAAAACAGTGTTTCTATCGATTCAGGAATACAAGATTTCATTCGCAGAGTCATAATGCTATCTTCAGATAAGGAGTTGGTAAATTGGGTATTGTTCCCTGATGCCCGAGGCTATTTATATTTAGATTATACTGAGGGAAAGAATCTGGCCGGTATTACGGTCGCCCCTCATCAAATTGCAGCTTTTATCAAGCGTGATGGTCATTTATCCAAATACAATTACGACCACCTTAATGAACAGGATGTTTTGAATTTATTAGAGGAGGCACATGGAAAAGACAATCAATGAAATAAATGATGAAGAGCAAGTCGCAAGAATCTTGTTCTCCCCTTCTCACATCTATGAGGGTCGCGTTTCGCCAAAGGCATTCAAGTTAGAGATGTTAAAAAATGGAGCAGAGGATTACATCTCTGTATTGCGAAATAAAGCCGATGAACTGGGTGATATATCTAGTATATTTCGTCCTAGATCAGAAGGTGATACTCGTTTTGGTTATACAGTTCTGGATGTGAGTGATGTTAGGGATTTAGATAAAGAGTTTGCAAATAGAGAAGTATCGATATTGCCAAAACCAAGTAAGCGTCTTCCATTGCATGCTGGTATATTTTTGTCTTTGGATGGTAGAGTGCAGACTGCTAAAGATATATCTCCTGATATAGATTATTTTCAGAAAGAATTATCAATGCTTTGTGATGGAATCCATAAGTTTTGGTAGCAATCAGCAATTGCGATAAAAAAGTATAGCCATAAAGTCTTCCGCTAGGCGACAAACAATCGCAATTTTATTGCGTAAGCACTCTCAGCCAGCCCCTTGCGGGCACAGGCTCCGCTGGCTGACCAAAACTCTGGCAGAGCTATAGCGTCGCCAGCTACATCCCTTGCCCTTATGCTAAGGGCGAGGGCTTGGGAGTGGGATAAGGACCCCCTCTTCGCAAGAGGGGGACAGGGGAGTCGAAAAATCTGCGTCATCTGACCGAATAGGTCTCATCTGCGGATAAGATGTTGTAGCAGGAAAATCTGCGTTATCTGCGCAATCTGCGTGACCTCTTCCGAGAACAGATACATTTTAAAAATCAAATTCAAACAAGTTTTACTCAATCAATATCCAGGTAAGAATACCCTAAAAGCAATTCTTATCAGGCGGTACTCTATGTCCTTAATATCTAAACCGAACCAAAATTATTGTTAGAAATAACGAAACAATACATATAACGAGAAGTAGCTTAGTAGTGTGGGCGCTACATAATCACCCGCAACGCATCCTGTAGTTCCCATTTGGGAAGTTAGTCCCGGAAGAGGCTCAGGATGCTTATATTCAAGAACTTAAAACTATGCGTGATTTTAATCAATTAAAAATTGCCGTAGCCGGAACCGGTTACGTAGGACTTAGTATTGCTACGCTTTTATCCCAACATCATGAGGTAACAGCAGTAGATGTAATTCCCGAGAAAGTAGATAAACTGAATCATCATATATCACCGATACAAGATGAGTATATTGAAAAATATCTGGCAGAGGAACCTCTGCATCTCACAGCTACCTTGGATGGCAAGTCAGCTTATAAAGATGCAGACTTCGTAGTCATTGCAGCACCAACGAACTACGACCCAGTGAAGAACTTCTTCGATACCACTCATGTAGAAGAAGTTATCGACTTGGTGCTGGAGGTAAATCCCGATGCAGTGATGGTCATCAAGAGTACCATCCCAGTAGGTTATACCCGTAGCCTATATCCGAAGAAACAATAATATATATTTCAATTCTCCTGATGGCGAATTATTTCGTGACACATTGAAGGACATAGTGAATATAGAAGAGTATAAATGGGCTTTCTATAAGCCAGAATAACAAAATACGTATGAAAAAAGTTGGAATTTTAACTTATCATAGGGCTATAAATTATGGCGCTTTTTTACAATGCTATTCATTGTATAAATTTATAACAGAGAATTTTAAAAATGTTTCTGTTGAGATTATAGACTACGAACCGCTTCCTGAGTTTATTATTCGTATAAAACAATATTTAAATAGTAAGACTATAGCCAAATTGGTTGGACATTATAAAATGGTCAAGGCTTTTGACAAAGATCGTAGTCATTTGATAAAATTAAGCAAAAAGAGAATAATTGGGGTAAATTCAAAAATATTAGGTAGAAGAATCCGAAATGATTATGATATAATAATTGTTGGGAGCGATGCGGTTTGGAACGATTTCATTAAACCTTCGAAAAAAGCATTTTTTTTGGATGAAAGTATAAATTGTATAAAAATGAGTTATGCTGCATCAACGAATGGGTTAGACACAAAAATGCTAAATTCAATTAATAAGCATTATTTATATAATACATTGAGTTTGTTTTCCTATATCGGCGTCCGTGAGCAAAAAGGGGTAAAATTCGTTTCTTCTATAAGTTCAAAACTAACAGCGTATCGTAATTGCGATCCAACATGCTTTTTAAATTTGGAAGATATCTCTGACTCTTCAATTAGTAAATTACAAAAATATGGACTGAGTATGGATAAGCCTATTATTTGCCTTATGACATCGAATGAGACTGTCGGGAAGCATGTTTATGAAGCTTTTCATGAGAAATATCAAATTCTTTCAATATACTCTTACAACAAGTACTCTGATGTCATACTTTATGACTTAAGCCCATTAGAATTTGCGGTTATTTTTAAACATGTCAAATTACTTTTCTCGTTCTTTTTTCATGGTGCCTATTTGTGTTTGAAAAACGGAACTCCTGTTATAGCTGTTGACGAAGATAAGGAACCTGATGGAGATATTACCAAGATAGAATTTCTTTTCAATTTGTTAGGGATTAAAGATTGGTATTATCGTCCACAGGAAATGGATACAGTTCAGTATAGTTTAATGATTGATAAAGCGGCGCAGTTATTAGGTGGTTTTGATAAATCTTGCTTAATGAAAAAAATAGAAAACGAATCTCAAAACAAGAATTCATTTTTTGAAGCGTTTTCTAAGATCGTATCACAATCACAGGATGAGAACAATGATAATGAATAAATATATTTATCTAGTTACTAATTTTGCTGTCTTTGGCTTAGGCAATTTGGTCTCAAAAATGGCGGCGTTCTTATTAGTTGCGTTATATACACAATATCTTACAGCAAACGAATATGGTAATGCAGAACTTATTGTAACAACGATTTCACTGTTAATTCCGATTTTTACATTAAGTATAAGCGATGCTTCGCTTCGTTTTATGTTTGATGATATTAATATTGATAGTGTTGTTTCTAATGGAGTCCTTGTTTCGGTAGTGGGTACAATGGTTCTTTCCTTGCTTAGTCCACTCTTAAGTGTTTTCAAAATTTTTGATGGTTATCTAGTATTCTTGGTTTTACTATTTGCCACTTCTTCTTTTGAAGATTTGTTTTTCAATGTACAAAAAGGATTAGAAAATATTAAAATTTGTGCTTTTAATTCCTTGGTTTCTGTAATAGCACTTTCTGTTTGTAGCTATATTACAATTGTTAAGTTGCATTTAGGAATGCAAGGATATTTGGTGTCACTTGTAATTTCTCATTTATGTAGTGGTATATACCTATTCTTCAGTGGAAAAGTATATAAAAGAATTAAATGGCATTGTGTTGATACTAATTTACTAAAGAACATGTTAGCCTATAGTTGCCCTTTCATTCCTAGTACGGTGGCTTGGTGGATTAATTCTTTATCCGATAGGTATTTAGTTGTCTTTTTCTTGGGTGGAATTATGAATGGATTATATAGCGCTGCTTCAAAAATTCCTAGTATACTGAGTATTGCAACAGCGTTATTTCATCAAGCTTGGCAAATTTCTGGTTTAAAAGAGTACAATGAGGAATCCTATGACAAGTTCTATTCAAATGTATATAATGTATTTTCTTTGGTTATTTTTTCAATAACATCTATAGTTCTATTGTTGGTGCCAATGTTATCAGATTTTCTCTATCAGGGAGAATTTTGTAAAGCATGGGTATATGTACCTTTTTTATTAATAGGGGCTTTGTTTTCTGCTTTAGGTGGAATACTATCACCTGCTTATCTTGCCGTAAAAAAAACGGCAAAGTTAATGGTATCGACTATCTTTGGTGCTGTGGTTAATATTTTAGTAAATGTCTTATTGTTAGAAAAATATGGTTTACAAATAGCCTCGATATCAACCATGCTGAGCTTTTTTGTTCTATGGTTAACGAGGTTTATAATGATTAAATCCTATGTATTAATAAAAGTAAATTGGATGATATTTTGTGCCAGTGTAGCATTGTTGTTGGTGGAGACATATTTGCTTATTTATGGAATGGGCATTAGTTACCAATTAATATGTTGTGTTGTTATCTGCTTTTTGAATCTTTTAATGATTAGGAAAAGAGTTTTTGCTTTTTTGTGTAATTACTTACATAGAATATAATTATGATTTTAGATTGTATAAGATATAAAAAAGGGGAATACAAAGTTCTCTTTTGCCTACTTTTTTATTTGGTGATTTTTGAAAATTTTCGTTTAGCTCAAAATGTATCTTTGGCTGATGTTATTTATCCTTTCTTTGCAATATATTTTTTTCTGAAGTCGCCATTTTCTAAAGATAATAAGAATAGTTCTTATATATTACTAATAGTTTTAGGCTTTGGAGTAATTGCTTTCTTGGATTTCTTGTTTTTTAATTCGATGAATATGCTGTTATCTCAATTTCGTTTTATTTTTAATTGTACGATATTTGTTGTGATAGCAAGGTATTTTTTGCAAAATGAGAATTATGAAGTTCCCCAATTAATAGATAGTTACATATATATATGTGTGTTATGTTCAATGTTCATAATACTACAGTTCCTTTCTTTTTATTTGTTGCATTTTAATCTCGCCTTTGATTTTGGAGCATATCAAGGGGCTATAAATCATGCTTCATTAGAAACACCTTCTTTTGGTTCTTTGTATAGAACCGGTGGCTTCTTCAAAGAGCCAAGTTGGTTTGCCGTTTTTATGGGACCAAGTTTAGAAATTGCATATCAAAGAAAATATAATAAGCAATTGATAATATGTATTTTGGGCTTGATCTTTTCGACAAGTTCTATGGGATTCCTTTTTATTTTTGCTTTTGCTTTCATCAATTTGAAAAATCAGCGTAAGTACTTGTTTGCTTTTTTGTTAAGCATCTGTATTATATATATTATTTTCCCTATGGCTTTTTCTAGATTATTTGATGCATTGACATTTGATCCTCATGCTGATAACTCAAATAACGCAAGGGTCATAAGCCCATTTCTGTTATTTGCCCACATTAAACAAATTCCAATATTAGGTATGGATATCAACTTGCTTTATCTTCAAGATAAAAATTTGTTTTTGAATACTTTCTTATTTGTTTTTGCATCTTTTGGAATAATAGGGTTGATTCTATTTCTAAAGATATTGCTACAACCTTCACGATTGTTATCTATTATATTGCTTTTTACAATTATAATTGAAGGATGTTATGGAAGAATGGACTTTTGGATGCCACTTCTTGTGTCTGTGGTTTACTCATCAAGTCCTAATTATTTAAAATTAAGAAATTTCTAATATTTATATTTATTATGATACCATTTAATAAACCTTATTTCTCTGGTAAGGAATTATCTTATTTAGAGGAAGTATGCCATTCTTCAAAAATGAGTGGCAATGGAATGTTTACTCAAAAGTGCCAGGACTTTTTCATGCAAAAGTATGGATTTAAAAAATGTCTTTTGACAACATCTGGCACTGATGCTTTGGAAATGTGCGCTATGCTTTGTAACTTAGCGCCTGGTGATGAGGTTATAATGCCATCTTTTACTTTCGTTTCTACAGCCTTGGCTTTTTTGCGAGAAGGAGCTTCTGTTGTTTTTGCTGATAGTTCAAATGATAGTCCAAATATGGAAGCTGAACAGATTGAGCCTTTAATTAACGCAAAGACCAAAGTAATCGTCGTTGTCCATTATGCTGGAGTTGCATGTGATATGGATAAAATTATGAGGTTGGCACAGAAGCATAACTTATTAGTTGTTGAAGATGCTGCCCATTGCATAGACTCTTTTTACAAAGGTCGCCCCTTGGGAAGTATTGGTCAGCTTGCTGCATTTTCTTTCCATGAGACTAAGAATATTATTAGTGGTGAAGGGGGAATGTGTGTAATCAATGATGAACATTTTGCTAGACGAGCAGAAATTATTTGGGAAAAGGGAACTAATAGAGCTGAATTCTTCAGAGGAATGGTTAACAAATATGGTTGGTGTGATATAGGTTCTTCCTTTCTTCCTTCTGAATTCAATGCTGCTTATCTGTGGGGACAATTAGAACAAATGGATAATATACAGAACAAGCGTAAATTAATATGGAATTGGTATTTTGAGGGACTAAACTCTAAGTTTGTTAATGACGTGAAAGTTCCTTTAATTCCTGAATATGCAACAAACAATGCTCATATGTTTTATCTGCTTTGTCCTTCTTTATCCTATAGAACTTTACTTATAGAATTTTTAAGGAAGCATGATGTTCAAGCGACATTCCATTATTTACCTTTGCACAGTAGTAAGTACTATGAAGATAAACATGATGGGAGAATATTGGAAAACTGTGATAGATATTCTGACACTCTTATCCGTTTGCCTTTATACTATGATTTGACAAAGGATCAAGTAGACATGGTGGTAAATCTAGTATTAGGCTTTGATTTAAATTACAAGACACAATGTTAGCATTTATAAATTGTAACACATATCTTGGAGGTGGTGAGACTCTATTTGTGAGGATAGCTTGTCGCTTACAAGATATTAATATCCCATTTAAACTATTATATTTAGAAAATAGTTATATCAGTAGAGATTTGCGCAGTAAGAACATTTGTTCTGAGCATTTAAGTCCAATAAGTAGTGATGCTGATTATTATTACTTATCAGATAATCGAAAGGAAAAACTTTTGAATGAACTGAAAAGTAAATTGTCTCCATGTGATAATATAGTTTTAGTTACATTTTGTCTTCGTGATTTATATACAGTTATTGCATTAAGAGAAAAAATCCCGAGCTTAAAAATCGTTCATTTGATCTTACATGATGAAGATAACTTGTTCCTTAGTCAGTCAATTACTGATAAACTATTAATGAAATGTTTACATATTAAGCGACATTCCAGAAGCAACATTATTGATATTAATAATCAAATATTATGTAGGTTGAATCAGGCTCATGCATTAATTGGAGAAAAAGAAACATCAAGAATAGTTTTTAGCAAATATGGAATTGACATACATAGGTCAATGATTGTGCCACCGCCCATGTACGATTTCCCTTTGGAAAAGCCCTCTGTCCCTTTTGGAAAGAAAATATTATGGATTGGTCGTTTTGTAGATTTCAAATTGCCGGCTATTGTATCCATGTTGGAATTTATAAATACTCACCAAGATTATTCTTTAACTCTAGTTGGCGACGGAGATCTTAACTATATTCAAAGGGTTGTTCAAAAGAAAAAACTAGATATTTCAAAAGTTAGTTTTTTGGGCGAAATTTCATATGAAAAACTTGGAGATATTATCGTTAAGCACAACATAGGCTATGCTTGTGGCACCTCCATAGCTGAGATTGCACGTTATGGATTACCTGTCATAGTTGCCTTGTTTTCTCCAAATCGCAAATTGTTCAAAGCTCCAATTTGTGGCGGTATATACGATAATAGAAAATACAAGGGAAATGAAGGGAATGCTCTTCTCGTAGGGGAAAAAGAAACAGAGCAACCTCTTCTTGATGTAGTTCTTAAAAGAGTAGAAAGCAAATTTGATGTTGAAGCAAATAATACCTTTGTTAAGGTTAGGGATGATTTTGGTTTTACGCAAAATTTGAATAGATATTTAGAGATTTTTCAAAATGCAGAACTGGCAGATTTTTCCTCTTTGAAATTACCAAAATGCAACTGGCTTAGACGAAAAATGTTCAACTATTTAAAGCATCGAACATGATATATCATATTTATTGGGGAACAAGCGGCACTTCCGGCTTGTATTTAGATGAAATTTTTCAAGCACTGCATAAGCTTGGGTTCAAACAGGAAGTTTTTGTGAGTCATTATTATCCTTTTCCTTATGGGCAAAAAATATTTTTTAAATACAGTGATGTTGGCCATTCTCGGTATAAGGGAAAAACAAGAAGGTTGATTCAATTTCTTGAAATTTGTAGAGCATTCATAATGATTATAGTCTTTGCGGCTTTTCAGAAACCAACAATAATTAATTACTCGCATATTGGCAAGAGTTATTATTTCATTTATTTGTTTTTGTTAGCATTGAAATTCGTATCAGGCTCAAAAATAATTATAACTTGTCACGATGTAATGCCGCATAGTTATGAAGGAAACAAAATGAGTATCAGGAAAAAAATATTTAAAATAGGGGATTTCTTGATAGTGCATAATAATAGCTCGGTAGAAACATTGGAAAAACTATTTGATATAGAAGGTCAAAAAATCCTTATGCATCGTTTTCCTATAATGGATCTTAAAAAAATGAATTCTTCTTCTGAGAATACATTGACATTGGAAAAAAATATAGATTTTTTGTTTATCGGGCATTTGCGAAAGGACAAGGGGATAGAATTGTTATTGGAAACATGGCCTATTTTCCATGAGATAGAACCAGATGCCAATCTTTATGTATGTGGTCAAAAATTAAATGGTGTTTGCTTTGATGAAAATAAACTATCCAAACTCAATGTGCATTTCAATCTGAAATTTATCAATGATAAAGATTTTTCAGAGTATATTCTGAGGGCTAGAACAGTAGTTCTACCTTATTATTCTGGGACGAATAGTGGTATAATTTCAACAGTACTTTCATTGAATGCAAATGTTCTTACTTCAAATATTCCAATGTTTGAAGAAAATGAGTTGGTTTGCAATGAAGATATGTTTATCTCAGAGGATAAAGATTCCCTTATAGAATTGTTGATAAGGAAATATCATCAAAAAGAGAATTCTTTATCAAGATTAGACGACTATAGGGAAAATTTCAATAATGAAGTGAAAAAGGTTTATAATATCATACAACACAATAGTAAAGATTAACATTTTACAATATGTCTGTATTTAAAGACAAAGTCCTGTTGATTACAGGCGGCACTGGCTCGTTTGGCAACGCCGTGCTTCGTCGCTTCTTGGATAGCGACATCAAAGAAATCCGTATTTTCTCTCGTGATGAAAAAAAACAGGATGATATGCGTCATGCCCTGCAAAACGCAAAGGTGAAATTTTATATTGGCAACGTGCGCAACAAGGAGAGTGTGGACATAGCCATGAAGGGCGTAGACTATGTGTTCTCGGCAGCAGCCTTGAAGCAGGTGCCTAGTTGTGAGTTCTTCCCAATGGAGGCTGTGCGTACCAACGTGGAAGGTACCAACAACGTGTTGCTTTCTGCCATAGAACATGGGGTGAGCAATGTGGTGGTCTTGTCTACCGACAAGGCTGCTTATCCTATCAATGCAATGGGCATATCCAAGGCCATGATGGAGAAGGTGGCCATAGCCAAGGGGCGTGAATTGGGAGTTAACGCCAAGACTACAATCTGCTGTACCAGATATGGAAATGTGATGGCGAGTCGTGGCTCTGTCATCCCACTCTGGGTAGAGCAGATGGAGGAGGGTAAGCCTATCACCATCACTGACCCCAACATGACGAGATTCATGATGACGCTGGATGATGCCGTAGACCTGGTGGTGTATGCCTTCACGCATGGTCAGAATGGCGACCTCTTTGTGCAGAAAGCTCCTGCTGCTTCGCTCTCAACTCTCGCCACAGCCCTCAAGGAAACTTATGCGCAGGTGAAACCTGAGTATGGCGATATCGAGGTGAAAGTAATCGGAACTCGACATGGAGAGAAACTTTATGAGACTTTGGTAACCCGAGAGGAGATGGCACGTGCCGAGGATATGGGGGAGTATTTCCGTATACCTTGCGATACACGTGACTTGAATTACGACAAGTTCTTCAAGGAAGGTGATGAGAAAGTCTCGATGATAGAGGATTATCATAGCCATAACACTCACCAGCTAGATGTAGAGGGTATGAAGAAGCTCTTGCTGAAACTACGCTTCGTGCGTGAGGACTTGGGATTGATAGAGCGTGCTAAGGCTCGCGAAATTCGTTCGGAATAAAAAGATGTATAACTTATGAATATTCTTATAACAGGTGCCAAGGGGTTTGTTGGTAAAAACCTTTGTGCAGCACTCAACAATATTAAGGATGGGAAAGACAAGACTCGCCCTTCATTGGTAATTGATGAAGTATATGAGTACGATCTCGATTCTACCTTAGAGGAGTTGGACTCCTGGTGTAAGGATTGTGATTTCGTATTCAACCTAGCTGGTGTCAATCGTCCAAAGGATAACTCCGAGTTTATGAAGGGTAACTTTGGCTTTGCCTCTACACTCCTTGATACATTAAAGAAGTATAAGAATACCTGTCCTGTTATGCTCTCCAGCTCACTGCAGGCTTCTTTGGCCGGACGATTCGGCAACAGCGAGTATGGTAGAAGCAAGAAAGCAGGTGAGGAATTGTTCCTGGATTATCAGAGTGAGACAGGTGCCAAGGTTCTGGTATATCGTTTCCCGAACCTCTTTGGTAAATGGTGCCGTCCGAACTATAATTCAGCTGTTGCAACATTCTGCAACAACATAGCCAACGATTTACCAATTCAGGTAAACGATCCTTCTGTAGAACTGGAATTGCTTTATATTGATGACCTCGTAGCCGAGATGCTTGATGCATTGGAGGAGAAGGAACATCATTGCGAGTTCGAAGGTTTGGAAGTCGTTGCCGGTCCTTTGGGTAAGTACTGCTATTGTCCAGTCACGCACAAGGCAACCCTGGGAGAAATCGTTGATTTGATTCATCAGTTTGCTAATCAACCAAACACCTTGATGATTCCGGAGATACCAAATGGCAGTTTCGCCAAGAAACTCTATTCCACCTATCTCAGTTATCTTCCAAAGGAAAAGGCTATCTTCGACTTGAAGATGAACGTAGATCAGCGTGGTTCTTTTACCGAGTTGGTTCATACCCTGAACTGCGGACAGGTGAGTATCAATATCTCTAAGCCGGGTATCACCAAGGGGCAGCATTGGCACAACACCAAGTGGGAACAGTTCATCGTTGTTTCAGGTCATGGTTTGATTCAGCTCCGCAAGGAAGGTACAGATGAGGTGCTCAACTATGAGGTGAGTGGCGATAAGATTCAGAGCGTTATCATGCTTCCGGGATATACACACAACATCATCAATCTTTCTAAAACAGAAGATTTGGTCACCGTGATGTATTGCAATGAAGTCTTTGATAGCAGCAAGCCTGATACTTTTTTTGATCCAGTAGAAAAAGATTAATATGAAAAAGCAACCAAAATTTGATTATTCAGATATTAAGTGGCAGGAGAATGGCAAGTTGAAGCTTGTCATCGTAGTAGGTACTCGTCCTGAGATTATCCGTCTTGCTGCCGTTATCAACAAGTGCCGCAAGTATTTTGATGTAATTCTTGCACATACCGGTCAGAACTATGATTATAACCTCAATGGTATCTTCTTCAAGGATTTGAAGCTTGCAGAACCAGAGGTTTATATGGATGCTGTGGGTGATGATTTGGGAGCTACATGTGGTAACATCATCAATTGCTCTTACAAGCTCTTTGCCCAGACCAAGCCAGATGGAGTACTCGTATTGGGTGATACCAATTCATGCTTGAGCGTGATTGGAGCCAAGCGTCTTCATATCCCAATCTTCCACATGGAAGCAGGTAACCGATGCAAGGACGAGTGTCTTCCTGAGGAGACCAACCGCCGTATCGTGGATATCATCAGCGATGTGAATATGGCATATTCAGAGCATGCCCGTCGTTATCTGGCAGACTGCGGCTTGCCTAAGGAGCGTACCTATGTAACAGGTTCCCCTATGGCAGAGGTTCTTCATCAGAACCTGGATGAGATTGAGGCAAGCGACATCCATGAGCGTTTGGGCTTGAAGAAGGGACATTACATCCTTTTGAGTGCCCATCGTGAGGAGAATATCGATACAGAGAAGAACTTTACATCCCTCTTTACTGCAATCAACAAGATGGCAGAAAAGTATGATATGCCTATTCTCTACAGTTGCCATCCACGTAGCCGCAACCGACTGGTTTCATCTGGCTTCAAATTGGATGAGCGTGTAATCCAGCACGAACCTCTCGGCTTCCACGATTACAACTGTCTTCAGATGAATGCCTTTGCTGTAGTATCAGATAGCGGAACCCTCCCAGAGGAGTCATCTTTCTTCACCAGCGTAGGTCATCCATTCCCTGCTATCTGCATCCGTACTTCAACCGAGCGTCCGGAGGCAATTGATAAAGGTGATTTTATCATTGCTGGTATTGATGAGAAGAGCCTTCTTCAGGCAGTTGATACAGCTGTAGAACTCAATAAGGATGGCCAGCTTGGCATCCCAGTACCAGACTATGTAGAGGAGAATGTTTCTACCAAGGTAGTGAAGATTATCCAAAGCTATGTTGGTATTGTGAATAAGATGGTTTGGAGAAAATACTAAAAATGATAATCTAGAACATTATCACAATGAACATACTGTTTCTGACAATGACCTCGGGCTTTGAACATATCGAATCCCGAGGCATTTATACCGATTTGATGCGCAAATTCTGCGAGGAGGGTCATGAGGTATATATCATCCATCCCAATGAACGTCGTCAAGGGAAAGATACGAGTGTTGTGACAAAAGGAAAATTACATTGCCTTGGTGTGAAGACACTCAATGTGACGAAGACAAATGTGGTGGAAAAGGGTATCGGACAATTAATGCTCGAAAGTCAGTTTAAAAGGGCTTTGAAAAAATACTTCGGTGGGGTGATATTTGATGTGATACTCTATAGTACGCCTCCTATTACTTTCAACGATGTGATAAAGTATGCCAAGAAGGCTTCTGGAGGTAAGGCGATGACTTACCTCTTGCTGAAAGATATTTTTCCACAGAATGCAGTCGATATGGGAATGCTCTCTAAAAAGGGAGTAAAAAGTGTTCTTTACCGTATGTTTCGCAAGAAGGAAGAAGAACTGTACCGAATCTCTGATTTTATTGGATGCATGAGTCCTGCTAATGTAGACTATGTGATAGCGCATAATCCTATGGTAAACAATAGAAAGGTGGAAATAGCTCCGAATAGTTTGGAATTGCTTCCTGATAATCAGTCTGTTAAAGATGATGCTGATAGTATACGTCAGAAATATGGACTGCCAACAGATAAACCTATCTTTATCTATGGCGGAAACTTAGGTGTGCCTCAGGGGATTCCGTTCTTGATGAAGTGCTTGGAGACAAATGCTGACCGTGATGACTGCCATTTCGTGGTGGTGGGTAGTGGTACCTATTACCAACAGTTGGCTGATTGGTACAAAGAACGTAAGCCAAGGGCGGTGACTGTGATGAAAGGTTTGCCGAAGGAGGACTACGACCGTTTGGTACAAGCGTGTCAGGTGGGTTTGATATTCTTGGACTATCGCTTTACGATTCCTAACTATCCTAGTCGTCTTCTTTCTTACTTGGAGTACAAAATACCGATTATCGCTTGTACGGATCCCAATAGCGACGTGGGTACATTGGCTGCGTCTAATGGCTATGGTTTCTATTGTCCAAGCAACGATGTTGATGCTTTCACACTTGCAGTTGACAGGATGCTGGATAGTGACATCAAGGCGATGGGCAAGAAAGGGTATGTATTCCTAAAAGCAAATTATATGGTTCAACATACCTATGATGCCATCATGAAACATTGTAAGTTATAAGCGATGCCTCCTCGACTTCTATCGCTAGATAATTCATGAAAGGCGTGGCATATGCTGCCATTACACATCTGTAATAGCGGCGAGATGCCTTATGCTGTAATCAAACTTATTTAGATTATGTTGTATAAACTAGCTCATGTTTTGAGAGAACGTTTCCCTTGGGTGTGGGAAATGATAGAACAGCTTAATGGCTGGCTCTTTGTATGCCGATATGGTAGGCGCTTGCGCAAGGTTATGGGGGGGGGGTAATTTGTAATGATTTGAAATTTAAGGTAGTGCGACTTTCGCCCTTAAATGTAAATCTTGCAGTTGACTTCTTTGCAGCGCAACCTCAAGAGACATTTAGATTTTTTCGACCGCATGACTTTGATCAGTCTTCCTTGCTTCGACTTTGTCGTAATAAGGGCTTTTTGGCTTTTCTGGTTACGCAAGAGGATAGGGCAGTGGGGTACTTCTTCTTACGAAGTTTCTTCACAGGTAAATGTTTCAGGGGGTATATGACCGACTTTGAGCATCGGAGGATGGGAATCAATCGGGTGATGGGACAAGCAGCTACAAGTATTGCTGTTGGACTAGGGCTTAGAATGTTTGGTTCCATCTCGCCAGAAAATCATGCTTCTATGCTGTCGGCGCAAGCGGTGAACGATGTGAAGATACTTCAAACACTGGAAAATGGTGATTATTTAGTGGAGTATCTTCCTAAAAACTAGATTTTATGAAATAGGCAAAGTTTCACTTCCTTATATTAGTTTTTTTGTAATAAAAAATGTTTATAAGGAATATGTTGTATAGATTAGCTCATTTGTTGAAAGAAAGATTCCCTTTTTTATGGGATTGTATTGAAAATGTGAATTCTTGGCTTTTCTTTTTGATGAATAGAAAGAAGCTCCGTCAAATTCCAAAAGTTCTACAGAAATGGTCTGAAAGTTATGAATTTCGAGAAGCAACTTTAGACGATGTTGCAGAATTAGTAAGCTTTTTCGATAAGCAACCTCTTGATGCCTTGAAGTTCTTTCATCCACATGGATTCGATGAATCTTCTATCTTGAAAGTAATCAAGAATAAGGCTTTTTTGACGTTTGTAGTTCTTCATGGACAGAAAATCGTAGGTTATTTTTTCCTTAGATGTTACTTAAATGGAAAGGGATTTAGAGGAAGGATTGTGGATAATAGTTGGAACAACAAAGGAATAGGAAAAATGATGAGCCTTGTGCTCAGTCAAGTTGCTGAAACTTTAGGTGTTCGGTTGTACTCGTCTATTTCTCCTCAAAACTATGCTTCGCTAGCATCTACTAAGGCTACAACTCACTTTAAGATAATCAAGACGCTTCCTAATGGGTACTATTATATTGAGATTCTGCCAAAAAAATAGTTTTCTTTTATGATCTTGAAATGGATATTTGACCGACTGATGGCTTTGGTTGGTCTATTGGTGCTATGCCCGGTTTTGCTGGTTGTAGCGATATTGGTGCGTGTAAAAATGCCAGGTGGTCCTGCGTTCTTCTGCCAGAAGAGGGTGGGGAAGGACGGCAAGTTGTTTACCTGTCATAAGTTTCGTTCGATGACGGTGAAACACAATGGGTCGTCGGTTTCTGTGGCTGGTGATAGCAGAATTACTCCTTTTGGGGCTAAGCTGCGTCACTATAAACTCGATGAACTGCCTGAACTATGGGATGTGCTGATAGGAAGCATGAGCTTCGTGGGGCCTCGCCCAGACGTGCCAGGCTACGCTGACCAGTTGAAGGGCAATGACAGGGTGGTGCTTAAACTCCGTCCTGGTATCACGGGACCCGCTACCTTGAAGTATCGACTGGAGGATGAAATGATTTCTGAGTATGTGGCAAAGAAACAGGCAGAGGGTGATGTTCGCCCTATGCAGGAGATTGCTACTGAGTATAATGACAAGGTGATATATCCAGATAAGGTTCGCCTTAATTGCTATTACTATCGTCATTACTCCTTCTGGAAGGATATCGAAATGATATTCGCTACTGTGCTTGGTAGAAAAGTAAAGTTTGCGGGGGAGGAAGTATAGATCTTCATGGATGAAATTTACGAATGGCTGAATCCTCGGATTCCTGTGGAGTATGTGCTCATCTCCTTTCTTGTGCTTTCTGTTGCAATCGTGATTGGGATGCTGGGGATGAAAGGGGGTAGGGCGAAGAGGTTCGTGCTTGGGGCTTTGCTTGCGGAATATTACTTCCTGGTGCTTTGTTCTACTGTGATTTGTAGAGCAAGTCATGGGGAAAGGCATTTTGAGTTGACTCCATTTTGGAACTATCCAGATATCTGGAATAAGGTGGATTATCCTGCTGACTTGATTGAAGTGTTGTTGAATATCGCACTCTTCGTGCCGATAGGATTGCTGCTTGGAGGACTTGGTTTTAAAACCAAGAAAATCCTCTTGTCGGGAATCTGCTTATCGGGGATTATTGAGGTTTCACAATTCGCCTTTTGTAAAGGGCTTTGTGAAACGGATGATGTAATGCATAATAGTGTGGGGGCATTCTTAGGATATCTGGGATTCCTAGGAATTCTTAAAGGGAAAAGAATTTTGTTTTCAAAATTCTCTGGCTCTTTTTAGAAAAAGGAGTTTTTCGAAAACCTACCCGTCCTTCCTTACCCTTAAGGAAGGCTCCACCTCTCATCTCGGTCTTCTCTCCTCAGGCGAGAAGAAGGAAACCGCCCTACTCGGTGCTCGGAACCGCTTCGCTATAAGGTTGGCGGACCATCAAAGGTCTTCGCCAGTTTTTGCGGGCTGGGACCGCCTGGGGTGGAGGGGCTAAAGGTGGAATATGTGGAATCTCCTTGGGTGGTTTGGGGGCGTTTGGAGCTGATGACATTATTGGTTATCCAATATTTCCATCATTTCTGCTGCTGTAATCACCTGAGGTTCTTTTGGAAAATGCTTGAGGTTGCCGGTAACCAAGAAGGAATCTTCCTTGCTAATGAATATATGTTTGTGTCAATGACTGCATATACCATTGCGCTCTTTTCTTAATCGTCTGACTTCTCTGATTTCTTCATTGATCTCATCAAGTGACATATCAATGTTATTCTCTCTTGCTGTGTCACACATGTATTGGAACGCAGCCTTTGCTTTTGCAGTCACTTCATCATCTTCTTCATTCTTTGCCTGAATGGAGAATGGGATGCTCTTACTGCGAATTACAGCTTTTACAAAGATGTTGATGGCAGTATTCGCACTCATACCGAATTGCTCGCAGAGTTTATCAAACTGTGCTTTCTGCTGATTGTCCATGCGGACTGTCATTGCTGTCTGTGCCATAAGCCGATAATTATAAAGTTATACATTCTGATTGCAAATATACATCATAATGGCGTAAAATGGTGAAAGATGGCTTATAATTTAATAAAGATTAAACTTTAAATACAATATACAAATGGAAGAAAGAAAAACGATTTATCTTTGTCTGGCTCACATGAGCGAGACAGGTGAGGAACAGAAATACGTGAAGGAGGCTTTTGATACCAACTGGGTGGTGCCTCTGGGTCCTAACGTGAATGGTTTTGAGGATGACCTCAAGGCTTTCGTTTCTAAGAATAGCGATGGCTCTGAGTTGTCTCGTGAGGTGGTGGCGCTGAGCGCTGGTACTGCTGCCGTTCATTTGGGTTTGCTGGCTAGTGGCGTAGGTCCTGGTGATGAGGTTTGTGTGCAGAGCTTTACTTTCTGTGCTTCTTCTCATCCTATTACTTATCTCGGTGCTACACCTGTGTTCATCGATTCTGAACCTGATTCATGGAATATGGATCCGGAGTTGCTGGAGAAGGCGATTATCGATCGTAAGGAGAAGACGGGTAAGTATCCTAAGGCGATTGTTCCTGTTGCTCTCTATGGTATGCCTTATGATTGCGATAAGATTATGGCGATTGCTGATAAGTATGGTATCCCTGTAGTGGAGGATGCTGCTGAGGGCTGCGGTTCCAGATGGAAGGGTCAGGTGCTGGGTACATTCGGTAAGTTTGGCGTATTGTCATTCAATGGTAACAAGATGATTACTACTTCTGGTGGTGGTGCCTTGATTTGCCAAGACGCTGAGAGCAAGAACAACGTGATGTGGTATGCTACCCAGGCTCGTGATGCTTATCCTTACTATCAGCATACTGCCATCGGTTACAACTATCGTATGAGTAATGTTTGTGCGGGTATCGGTCGTGGTCAGATGACTGTGTTGGAGGATCATATCGCTCATCATAAGCATGTGCAGGAGTTGTATAAAGAACTCTTGAAGGATGTTGAGGGTGTAACCTTGCATGAGGCGCCTAATGCCGACTATGATTCCAACTACTGGCTCTGCACCATTACACTTGATCCTAAGCTGAAGATTCAGGGTCAGGAGAATGCGTATAAAGAGGTAGTGAAGACTGCCGTTGGTGGTGCCGCTGGCGTGATTCATGTGGTGGATTCGCCTACTACCGACTGCCAGCCTAACGAGAACGTGGAGGCGATGCGTGCGTTCATGCTATCGAAGAAGATTGAGGCTCGTCCTGTGTGGAAACCGATGCACAAGCAGCCTGTATATCAGGATGCTCCTGCCTATGTGAATGGTGTAAGTGAGGCTATCTTCAAGATTGGTATGTGTTTGCCTGCCGGTCCTATGGTGAGCGATGATGATGTGCGCTATATTGTGGAGTGCATCAAGGAATCTATTGAGTACTAAAAAAACGAGACTTAGAGAAACTCTTTATGAATTTTATTTCAAAACTGAGAGAATGGTATTTTACTAAAAATGCCCTTCCATACTGGTGTGTGCTTATCCTCGACTGTCTGATCCTTTTGTTTTCAGGTATATTATGCTATTATTTGGATCATGGTGGCAGCGAGCTTACAAATAACTTCTGGCCGTTGGTGGGTACGCTCTGCGTCTATCTCATAGCCTATCTGATAGGCATCCGGCTGATGCACACTTACCAGGCTATCATCCGCTACTCTTCGTTTGTGGATTTGACCCGTGTCGCATCTGCCAATGCCATCGGCTTCGTTATCATTGCCATAGCCCGATATTGCGGTCATGTGGATAGATGGTTGGAGCCAGTGCGTATTCGTGAACTGTTCTTTACCTTCCTCATCGCTACCCTGATGATGACGGCTCTGCGTGTGGTTGTAAAAATGTTATACGACTCGATGCATACGGGCAAGGCGACACGCGTGTTTATCTATGGTACGCACAGTGGAGGCGTGGGTCTGGCGAAGATGATTCGCAGCACCAAACCTTCTCGATTTGTCCTGAAGGGATTCGTGAGTGATACCGTGAATGGAAAGGGCAAGTATATGATGGGCGTGGAGATATTCCGCAACGATGCGCATCTGGTGGATGAAATGAAGAAGGTGAATGCTGATGCTTTGCTGGTTTCTCCTTTGAAGAGTGAGGAACTGCGCAAGAATACGGAGATGATTAACAGCCTGGTGGATAACGACATCAAGCTCTTCGTATTGACGGGTGCGCAGGAATGGGATGGCAAGAGTAATTTAGAGCATTCACAAATCAAGGAGGTGGATATCGAGGATCTTCTGCCTCGTGAGAAGATTGAGGTGGATATGAAGGCTGTGGGTAACCTGTTGTCTGGTAAGCGTATCCTGATAACGGGTGCGGCTGGTAGCATTGGCAGTGAGATGGTGAGACAGATTGCTATCTATCAGCCGAATGAACTCATCTTGGTGGATCAAGCTGAGACTCCATTGCATGACGTTCGTCTGATGATGGCGAAGAAATTTCCGCAAATCAAGGCGTTTACCTTGATGGCGAGCATCCAGAACAAGCCTAGAATGGAGGAAATCTTTGCGGAGCACAGACCAGATTTCGTTTTCCATGCGGCTGCTTATAAGCATGTGCCGATGATGGAGGATAACCCGAGTGAGAGTGTACAGAATAATGTGGATGGCACGAGGGTTATTGCTGACTTGAGCGTGAAGTATGGCGTAAAGAAATTTGTGATGATTTCTACCGACAAGGCTGTGAATCCTACCAACGTGATGGGGTGTTCGAAGCGTATCTGCGAAATTTATGTTCAGAGTTTGGACAAGGCTATCAAGGAGGGAAAGATTCATGCTGATGCTTGCCTGGACGACGCTGGTATGCCTATGAAGGCTGTGACGCAGTTTGTTACTACTCGTTTTGGTAATGTGCTGGGCAGTAATGGTTCGGTGATTCCGCTCTTCAAGGAGCAGATTAAAAACGGCGGTCCTGTGACGGTGACGCATCCTGATATCATCCGCTTCTTCATGTTGATACCTGAGGCTTGCAAACTGGTTTTGGAGGCTGGTACAATGGGAAATGGCGGTGAGATTTACGTGTTCGATATGGGACAGCCTGTGAAGATTGTGGATTTGGCCAAGCGCATGATTAAGTTGAGCGGTGCTAAGGATATTGATATCAAGTTTACCGGTCTTCGTGATGGTGAGAAACTGTACGAGGAGGTGCTCAACGACAAGGAGGTGACGCTCCCAACATTCCACAAGAAGATTAAGATAGCAAAGGTACGTGAGTATGATTATCAGAAAGTGTGCCATGATTTGGACGAGCTTTCGCAAATTGCCTTTACTTTCGATGATATGAAAATCGTGGGTATGATGAAGCGAATCGTTCCTGAATATAAAAGCCAGCATTCAAAGTATCAGGTTTTGGATCGGGTATAGTTTATTTTGATTACATTCATTCTCTATACAGAAAATACATTTGAGAATGGTTCTTGTTAAAAGCCTCGAATTGCACCCTTATCCATAAAAAACACTAAAAAGATTCTGTATCTCAATTTTTATTTGTACTTTTGCAGAGTCATTTCAGCGTTCCTTTTATTTTTTAATGCAACACTAAGATGAATGGAGTGCTGATTTGAGAGAAATGCTGAGAAACCTAGATGTTGATCAGAACCTATTAATTAAAATTACTAACTGTAAGTGTTGCTAACTTTAGGGATGAAAATTAAGAGTTTTTTGATGGCAGCCTTGGCGGCATTTTCTTTGTCGGCTAGCGCTCAGTCTTTGTCTCCAGGCACCAAGTGGCATTGGGACAAGGGTACAATCGTAGTGGAGACACCAGAGCGTCCTGCAGGACAGCAGAATGTTTTGGGATTGACGGCTCCTAAGTTGAAGACAGTACGTGTTGGCTTTGTCGGTCTCGGTATGCGTGGTCCTTGGGCAGTAATGCGTTTCTGCCACATTCCGGGTGTAGAGATCGTTGCCTTGTGCGATTACGAGGAAGCTCGTGCAGAGAAATCACAGGAGTACTTGCGCAAGCAGGGCTTGAAGCCAGCTGACATCTATAGTGGCGAGAAGGGTTATGAGGCTTTGTGCAAGCGCTCTGACATCGACCTGGTTTATATCGCAGCCGATTGGAATCACCATTTCCCAGTAGCCAAGTTTGCGATGGAGAATGGCAAGCATACTGCCATCGAGGTTCCTAGTGCTATGAATCTGGATCAGTGCTGGAGCCTGATCAACTTGAGCGAACAGACTCGCAAGCATTGCTTCATCTTGGAGAACTGCTGCTACGACTACTATGAGATGAATGCGCTGGCTATGGCTCAGGATGGCGTTTTCGGTGACATCATCCGTGCTGAGGGTGCTTATATCCACTGTCTCGAGGACTTCTGGGATGCTTACTGGAAGGATCCAGCTGACAATGACAAGGACAACCTCCACTGGCGTATGAAGTATAACATGGAGAACCGTGGTGATGTTTATCCTACTCACGGCTTGGGTCCTGTTGCTCAGTGTCTGAATATTCACCGTGGCGACCGTTTCACAACGCTCGTTGCCATGGATACAGAGTCTTTCGTGGGTAAGGACTGGGTGAAGAACAAGAGCGGCAAGGAGTGTAAGGAGTTCCGCAATGGTGACCATACTACTACCTTGATGCGTACAGCCAAGGGTAAGGTGGTGGAGATCCAGCACAACGTGATGACTCCACAGCCATACAACCGCTTGTTCAAGCTCACAGGTACCAAGGGTTACGCTACCAAGTATCCTACAGAGGAGTTTGCACTCTCTGGCGAGGCGCTCAAGGGTACAGGTGCTCCTCAGATGGATAACCTCAATGCTCATGGTTTCATGAACAAGGAGCAGAAGGAAGCTTTGATCAAGAAGTATTATCACCCTATCTTGAAGAAGTATGGTGAACTGGGCCGTCAGATGGGTCATGGTGGTATGGACTTCATCATGGACTCTCGTCTGGTTTACTGCTTGCAGAATGGCTTGCCATTGGATATGGACGTTTACGATTTGGCTGAGTGGTGTTCTTTGGCAGAGTTGGGTGCGCTTTCTATGGACAACAACAGCGCTGCCGTTACCTTCCCAGACTTCACTCGTGGTTTCTGGAACAAGCAGGATGGTTACAAGCATCAGTATGCTTCTCCTGAGGCTGAGGCTGCTACAGAGGCTGCCGCTGCTGCTTATACCAAGTCACAGAAAGAGGCTACTGCTAAGTTCAAGTTGTGGAATCTTTATGATGCTGTAGCTGCAGCCAAGAAGGCTAATAATGCCAAGGCTTTGAAGTCGGCTACTGCTAAGTACAACAAGGCTGTAGCTGCTGCCAAGAAGGCTAACAATGCCAAGGCTTTGAAGTCGGCTACTGCTAAGTACAACAAGGCTGTAGCTGCTG
>SAMEA104315437__coassemble_404_pt1 | contig 22876 bp, 28 predicted proteins | sample SAMEA104315437__metabat2_high_PE_043 | metagenome-assembled genome bin SAMEA104315437 (sample SAMEA104315437) | gut metagenome | biome: Monkey gut; feature: monkey-associated habitat; material: faeces | place: China | collected 2013 | reverse complement strand
GCTAACTGGTTGATACTGCAAGAGAAACAGCTCGGCTATGTTAAACTTGGGTTAAATTTAATTTAAAACTATGGAAGTTGAGTTGTCAATATGATGCCATCATCTCTTTTTTTACTCCTTGTATTCATTTTTTGGCTTATTTGAAGGCTTTTGGTTTGGTAAAAGCGAGATTGTATACTTTTGTGCATCATCATGGCAAGCAAATTTTCTTGTCTTCGAATTTTGATGGACTGATTTATCTTAGCAAGGGTATCAAAATGTTGGAGGATAAACAGAATAAGCAAAAAAACTCATATTTGATCGACTGGAATCCAGAATTGAATTTTTATAAGCATTACTATGAACTGATGTGCAAAACTGCTAAGGAACGTTATGAGGCTCCTGTGTTTGTTTCTACAGGAAAAAGTAACAGAAACCATGAACTGGTAAAGTTGGCATGTAATGAATTAAAATGTAAGTCAATCATCTTTGATAAGCATATAGAAGCCGATGAATTTGTAATTACAGAAGAAAGCAAGGGGTATCATTATATGTTGGAAAAGATGAGTCATTGCGCAGTGAATGTTGTACCTTGCAGAAATCGAGGTAAAAATACAAGTTTGTGTGGACTTACTTCTGTTATAGATGGCTTAGCTCTTGGTATGCCGCTATTAATGTCTGATAACACAAACATATCTTTTGATATAGAACAAGAAGGTTTTGGACTCTATTATAAAGCTGATGATCTATCGGACTTGAAAGAAAAAATGCAATATATGATTTCTCATCCTCATGAACTCGAAGTAATGGGCAAAAAAGCGAGAAAGTTTGCAGAACAACATGACTATCTTGAGTATTGTAAAAGATTGTTTGACATAGTGAAATCATAATGAACATGGGAAATCTCACTTTGACTCAGAAAGGCAGTGTTCTTTTTAAAGCAATAATTGTAGTTCCTTCTTTACTACTGTTTCTTTTGTCAAAACATAAAAGAATTATATTGTCTGACGTAAAAGCTTGGGCAAAATATCGAAAATATGTAGATGAAAGGCATTTGTATAGGTCTCTATTCTTGTTGTTGATTTTGCAGCCAGAATTTCAATCTCAATTTAAAATGAGACTTGGAGGCTTGGGGCACTTATTCCTATGTGGGGGGGTAAAATCATGTGATTTAGCTTATTGTAAAAATATAGGAAAAGGGTTTGTCTTAATGCATGGTTTTGGAACTGTCTTTAATTCATCTATTAAATTAGGTGATAATTGTACGGTTTTGCAAAATGTTACTATTGGTGCAGGTAAAAATGGAGTTCCTACAATAGGAAATAATGTCTATATAGGAGCAGGTGCTATTATTATAGGAAAAATAAATGTTGGGGATAATGTCAAAATCGGAGCTGGTGCTATTGTTGTAGAAGATGTACCTTCCAATACGACTGTTGTTTCTGATAAGTCAAGAATAATATATCATATATAGGGCGAAAGGTGTCATCCTTATTTTATGAGCTACTTTTCAAGGGTGGCACTGAGTAGCCCTTCTTTTAACTTTCAGATAAAACCTTATAACATATTGTGAAACAATAAAAATAATAGTTGCAAATGAGTAATAATGTATTTTCAATTTTGCATATTTCAGACTTGCACAAGGATGAAAGCTGCAACTATAATCAGTTGCTTGATTCCCTAAAGACTGATAAAGATAAGTATCAGTCTTTAGGTATTGCACCTGTGAAATACATAGTTGTTAGTGGGGACCTTGTTCATGGCTCCAATAAGGATGATGTCAAAGAGGCATGTGATGAAATCTCTCTGCAATATACAGAAGTCGCTGTGTTTTTGCAGGATTTGGTAAGAACCTTTTTGGATGGAGAGATAAGGCGATTAATCATTGTTCCTGGTAATCATGACATGAATAGGGCCATTTCGAAATTTGCAATGAAACCTATTGATGCCACTCAAGTAGAAAATGTAAAACGGAGTTATTGGGAAAGCTTGGGTAGAAAGCAAATTTATCGTTTTGATTGGAAAACTCTGTCGTTTTTTGAAATCAAAGTTGATGATGCTTATAGTCAACGTTTTGAAAGTTTTGAATCATTTTATAATACTTTTTATGATTCAATAGGACGAAAATTCCCGACAAATCCAGAACATGAGGCATATACATTGGAGTTCCCAGAAGACAACATCGCTTTTGCTTGCTTTAATAGCTGCTACCAATTGGATCATTTGAATGTAATGGGGGCTATAGATAATGACTCAATACATTCCATATATAATTCTTTGAGTGATTATTATTCCAAGGGCTATTTGGTTATAGGTGTTTGGCATCATCATTTGTATGGTCCGCCATATAGGGATGATTTTATGAACAAGGATTTTACAGAACATTTGGCCCAGAATCATATTCCTGTTGGGCTTTATGGGCATCAACACAAGTCTGAAGTACTTGAAGCTCTTTCTGATTTGTCAGATGATATGGATTTGGATAAGGTGATGCTGATTAGTGCAGGAACTTTGTTCGGTAGTAAAAAAGAAATGTTGCCAGGTGTCAAAAGGCAATACAATGTCATTAATATAGCGGTAACTAATGGAAAAGCACATATAGATGTATTTTTCAGAGAGGACAAAAAGAATGATTCTGATTATCCTATTTGGGGAAAGAAGCAGGTCCCTAATGATAAAAAATGTATTGGGTTTGATGTACAACTAAATCATCTTTCTGATGATGAATTGATACATGTTATTGATGATGAAACCAGAAACAGTAATAATTTTAAGCAAGGCATTGTAAGACTTCAAGCATTAAACCTTGAAATGGGAAAGGGTATGATAGACGCATATTTACAGAAACTTAATATTGCGGATGATGCTGAGTTTCTTGTCGCAAATATCCAATATCCAGAAACCGAAATAGCGTATGCCTATCTACTTCAGGCCTTGATACATTTAGGCAAAAAAAATGAAATAAAAAAATGGCTTGATATGGGATTATTTAAAGATTCCAAAACGCCATTAATAAAAGAAACTATAGCGCAAGCTATCAAAATAACAACAAAGAAACCATGGGAATAACATCAATGAAATTTGAGGCGAAGTCTATGTTAAACATGCTTTGCCGTTCTTTGTACGATACCTCTCTTGTCGTATTGCGTGAGAATTTGCAAAACGCATACGATGCGGTGCTAATGCGTAAGCATGTTGATTCTAACTACGCAAATCCAGAGATTCGTCTTTATGTGAAAGATGGACATCTTATAGTGCAGGACAATGGAATAGGCATGACGGAAAAGGAGGTGGATGAGAACTTTTGGACAGCTGGACGGAGTGGCAAAAATAATGCAGATGCTAAGGCTGCCGGTGTCGTTGGCACATTTGGTATAGGAGCCTTTGCAAACTTTGGAGTATGCTCAGGACTGAAGTTAACAACGAAAAAGATATTCTCAGATGAGCGTTGTGACTGTTGTGCCGATAAAGAGCATCTTGACGAAATTAAATTGGAAACCTGTAAGGATGATGTAAGCGAATATGGAACCACTATTGACGCAACGATGGATGCAGGCAATATGATTACAGCGCAAGAAGCATTAACTTATGTGACTCCTTATGTGGAATACTTGAAGATTCCTGTTTACTTCAATGATACGCTAATTAGTCAAAAAGATTATGAGGGTGTTTTTGCGAATATTCATATTAATCACTATCATGGGGTGCATTATGGCTTGGAATATGATTTTGATTATCAAGTCGACATCTATTCTGAGAGACCTGTGCATACGAGGGTACTCATTACGAATCTGTGTATAGGCTATGAAAATTACGAAGGTAATATCCTTTTGGATTCGGAAAGAGATAATCTCTTTGGATTAAGAAATGGATTTGGCTTGTCTTCAGTACCTTTGGCAACGGATTATGGCTTTGGTGGCTTGGTTAATATGACAATGTTGGTTCCTACTGCTGGTCGTGAGGCTATCAATACAACTTGCCTTGATGTTTTGCAAAAACTACTGAATGTATGGGAATTGCATTATACCCATATTATATCAGAACTTGAAATGGCAGATTCCTATCGTCTATTTCTTTACTATATTGATCGTCATGGATTGGCAAAATGGGCAAAGAATGTTTGCATCCAAAAAGCTAATGAGGACAACAAGTTTATAAAACTTCAGGACTTGTTGGAGAACAAAGAACATGCTCGCTATTATTTTGGTGCGGACAATTCTATATTGAAGAAGTTTGCAGATTCCGATTATTTGATAGGAGTTGTATCCAGAGAATATCCTCGTCGTAGCGTTCAACTAAAGTATTTACGTGAGAATCAAGTAAAGTTGATTGATGACAAGGTGGAAGTCAAAGAGGTGTATGATTTGAATTCTTATGAGATGGCAGGGTATTATGCAATTAAGACTGCAATTCAAAATATATTGAAGTATGATTATTTGATAAATCAGAACGATGTGGAATTTGCCAATATCAGTCACAATTTGCCTTATTTAGTTGAGCAAAAGAATGACGTTGTTATGGTATATATTCAAAAGGAAGATACGGAGATCAAAAACATTATTTCGATATATCAGAATGATTATTCTGTTTTTGAGCCTCTTTTGAAGGATTATGTCAGAAATTATATTTATCAGCAAATACAAACTTTTATCCCATCGAGCAGTAAGGCTGGAATTGAGGCGTTTTGTAATATGATGAAAAAAAAGAATGAGGCATTTTCTATATACAAAGAGGATTTGATGTCGATAGACAGTTCTTTTAATCTGTTCAAAGAGGGAAAGATAACAGAAGAGCAATTTTCTGCTATTATAAGGAAAAGTCAGCAAAAATCTCAGCAAACAGTTAATGTTAACAATGTACAGAATGTGGATGAGGTTGTTAAAACATTGTCTATAGATGTGGATTTCGGGAATAATATTCCTGCTCCTCAACAACAAGATACTTATGAAACTCTTCCTCCGATAATGCGTCTTGAAGTGGATACAAAGGCTAAACTTTTGAAGACGGATGTCAATTCTTCTCTGCTTCATGGATATAAGATATTCTTGACTTTGACTGATGCGATGACTAAAGAGTATTATACGTTCTTTATGCGTCCGCATACCACAAGAGTTATTTGGAGTATGCATAGAATCATCTTCATATTTACGCTTGAAAATGGCAGTTATACTTTGTATTATGATATGGAGTTGAAAAAGCATCTGGATAGTGACCTGACAGGAGGAATGATTCCGACAACCACGATTATTACAAAAGACAAGGTGTTCGTTCCTATACCCCATGAATTGGAAAATTATTTCTCCCTTAGAGAGGGTGCTTTGAAGTTCTCCATTCATTATGATTCTGTAGAAGGGGAGTGATAGCTTTTAGCTACTTTTCAAGGGTGGCACTGAGTAGCCCTTCTTTTCATGACCATCACATTGCCGATGCTCTTTACTTTCTCATGCCAACATGTAAAGATTCATAAAAACTAATGAATAATGGGGGAGATATGGAGTTTTTTCCTTATTTTTGCAGCAGAATTCATTTTTAAGGTTAAAAATTAGGAGAAGAATTATGAATATGGCAACGTATACGTTAAATGTCCCGATGAGGGATTTAAGTCTTTTTGAAGCTCTCATCCATAGGTTTGGTTGGATTGCTAAAAAACAAAAGGAAGCAAAGCCTTGCCGTCTTGATGAGGCTTTGAAGGCTGCTGAAACAGAAAAGCTTTTTGAGACAAATGATTTGGATGCTTTAATGAAAAGTCTTACGGATTAATGAAATATACTGTAAAATATTCAACCTTGTTTAAAAAATCATTCAAAAAATGTATGAAACGTGGTTGTGATCCGGAGCTTTTCAGAGAGGCTTTGGCTATTTTGGCAGAGACTGGTAGTCTGCCTAAAAAGTATCAGCCGCATCCCTTAAAGGGTAACTTTAAGGGATGCATGGAATGTCATATCACTCCAGATTGGCTATTGGTTTGGAAACAGAATGATAATGAATTGATTCTGGTTCTTGTTGATACAGGGACTCACAGTGACCTTTTTTAGATACGGAATCTGATGTCTTGTAGCCATTGCTTCACATCGAAGCAAGGACAGGCTTTCTTGACACCGGGGAAGTCACGATGACCGAGAATCTTCGCTTCGGGATACAGGGCGTGGAGCTTCTTGAGAAGCTCTGCCATGGAGGCCTTCTGCAAGGCGGTGCGAGTGTCGGCGGGATTGCCATGAGGGTCGAGACCGCCCTCGTAACAGATGCCGATGCTGTCGAGGTTGTGACCCTTGACGTGGGCTCCCGACTTGCTCGTCGGACGACATGGATAGATCGTTCCGTCCTTCGTGAGGTAGAAGTGGTAGCCGATGTCGGACCAGTGGTTCTGCTGAACGTGGCAGCGGCGAAGGGCTTCTACGGGGAAATCACGGTCGGATCTCGTCGCCGAGCAATGGATTACTAAATAATTGATTTTTCTCATTTAGATAAAGAATTGTTCTTTATGATATTTCTTATATAATATTTTTTCGACACCCCTGTCCCCCTCTTACGAAGAGGGGGTCCTTACCCCATTACCCAAGCCCTTTGCCCCTACCATAGGGGCAAGGGATGTAACCGCTCCTCCTCGTCGCTCTGAACCGCTTCGCTCTAAGGTAGTCGGGGGCATCAAAGCCCCTCGCCTGATTTCTTACGCAACAGAGTTGCGATTGTTTGTGCGGTGTTACACCGCCTTGCTGAGAGCTTGCTTGTTCTTTGCTTGGGAACGGAATTGGGCAGGGGATGGAACCTACGCCTTGCAACTCTGCACGCAGAAGGCGGAGGCGATGGCGGTGAGGACGGTGATGATGAAGTTGATGATGGTCTTGAGTGTTTCTTTTTTCATATATACAACAATTATAATACAATGTTTAATGTTCTTTTCGCTGCGATTTTCGCTCCGATAAATCCGATGAAGAGGAGGACAGGATGAGCAGATGCCCGTACAGAACCGATAATTTTAATGTTAAATGTTAAGTGTTAAATGTTAAGTTGCATTCTTGCTGACTTATATTTTGCTGCTTATACACTCTGTGGGGTTCTCGGAACATCCCGGACTGCATCCTGCCGGCTCCTCATTGGCTATACGAATTCTTGGCCGCCATCGCCAGTTGAGTCGCTACCGCCGCCTGATGGGGTCGTCGGGGTGCTGCCACCCTGTGAGCCGCCACCGCCTGCGTCTGTGTTTCCGCCTCCAGATGGGCTGCCGCCCTTGTCATCTCCCGATGGTGTGGTAGGGTCGTCATCGTCTGGAATCTCGTAGGCTCCCGTGATGCTCGATGCCTTCTTCAAGGTGCCCTCTAAGCTCAGGCTGCTCGATGTGAAGTCGCCTGTGCCTCGTGCTCTCAGGCGCAAACCCTCGATGTTCTTCGTCACGTTAAACTCCTTCTCGGTGGCTGCGCCAGCCTTGTTCTTGATGCCGATGGAGAAGATGGCAAGGTTGTCGATCTTCACGGCGATGCCCTGGAGCACCAACTCTCGGATACATGCCGTGGCATCGGTCAGGATGCCCTTCAAGGTACCTGCGGAGAACGGACTGTTGTGCTTGCACATGTGGGCTACCAACTTGTCGATGTCGTAGGTCTGGGTGAACACTGGGAAAGCAAAGAACAAGCCGTTGGCTCCTTCGATGTTCTCGTTCTTCAATCTTCGTACGTCGTATAAAATCATCTTTTACGGTTTGGTTGGTGTATCATGAGGCAATCCGCAGAACCTCTTGCGCGCCGATAGAGTCCTTGAGACTTCCTCATCGCCATTGCTTTTCAATGACAGTGCAAAGATACGAAATCGGGGATGCCTCACTTGACACTTTCTGACACTTTCTGACACTTTCTGACACATTTTGAGCCTTTCTCATACTTGCTCTCGCCCTTTCTTGGCTTTCCGCTATGGATCGCCTAAGAAGTCGAGGATGATTTCCACTTGCTTGGTGGTGAAATACTTGCTCGAATCTATATAGCCCGATGCGTATAACGAATCGCTCAACTGCTTGTTGAGTTGAATCCATCGGCGCAGATGGGCATTGGCTACCCTCGGAGTGGAGTCGGGGAAGTAGAGCATCGCAAGCTCTTGCTTGGTGTATATCTTTTTGTCCATTGTTTATCTCTTAGAGTTACGAAATTATCTCTTAGACTTATGAAATTATCTCTTAGAGTTACGAAAATATCTCTTAGACTTATGAAATTATCTCTTAGTCTTCCACAGGGTCGTTGCGGTCGTAGATGGAGTCGCTTACGATCTCAAGGCTCTCCTTCTCTATCACAGCCCAGCCATTGCCTGTGCGCTTGTGGATCTTCTTGAAGCCAAGGCGCGACATGATGCTGCCGATGCTCTGGGTGCTCATGTTATGGCGCATCACAGGGTTGGTGCAGATTTGCTCCAATATCTCGGCACTGTAGCGGAACTTGATGTTAGAGTCGTTGAGCGTCTTAGGTACCTTGTAGAAGCGCAGGATTTGCTCCTCGGCATAGTTGGCCACCATGAACAGGCGGTTGTGCTGGTGCATCTCCTCGATGTCCTCGCCCGTCAGCCAGTAGGTCCAGGCGTTCTTGTCGCTCTTGTCTCGGTTGAGTACCTGCTGCCCCAATGCCACTGCCTGGGCATAGACGTGGGCATAGTCGATAGGGGTTTCGAGCGGACTCTGGATGCTCTTCACAATCCAAGGGCAGTAGCGGCGGTTCTCCTCGTCGGTGATAAACTGCATGCTGTTGGTGGTGCCGCAGAGACTTGCCCTGTGGGGTAGCTCCGAGCGGTACTTGTCATACGGACGGCGGATGGAGAAGGTGAGCTTGGTCATGTTGCTCTTGAAGGCGCTCAGGTTCTTGCCGAAGATGATCTCAAACTCGTCGAGACACATCAGAGCCTTGCTGCTGAAAGCCTCCATCGCATCCTTGTCGGTGTATACGCCCGTGGAGTCGTTGATGAAGTAGGGGCGAAGACAGGGCGGCAACAGGTAGCTGAAGAAGGTGGTCTTGAAGATGCCGCCCTTGCCCACGAAGATGAGGATGAACTGGTTGACTACCTTTGTCACAATCCATGCCACCACCATCGCCACAAACCATTTCTTGAAGTAGCGGCGGAATTGCTCCTGGGTATGCTGGTAGGTAGGCTTCTCCACCACCTCGATGTGGTTGGCAAGCTCGTCGATGTAGTCGGGATCCTTGTCCTTGTCCCATGGCTCCAGTCCTTTCAGGTACTCCTCCAATGGGTCGAAGGGGGTGCTGAAGTCGCTGTTGAGGATGACGTGGAGCACAGAGGTGGACACGTGCATGCCATGCTCGTTCATCTCCGTCCAGAGCGAGTTCTCCGAGTCGTCGTCGATGCGGGTCCAGAAGGGATACTTGCCCGTGAGTACCATCAGGCTGCGCATCTCGTAGAAGCCGGTCACCACGTTGCGATGGAACTCATATCGGGTATTGAGCCACTGCTTGATGGCCTTCACGGATGGACGGCTCTTGAAGGTCTCGCCCTTGCGATAGAAGTGCCAGGTGCCGAGACGTTCGGTATGCTTGTAGCACGACTTCATCACGGCTGCCGTGTCGGGATACTCCTTGGAGAAGGCATCGCAGGCATATCGGGTCGCCTCCATCTCAGCGATGCCATAGTATACGCAGACTCTTCCGAAGGCGCACACGTAGTCGTTGTGTCGGCCCGGCTCAAACTGTTTGCCCCACTGGGTGAGCAGGTGCTTGATGCTCTGGGCAGCCTCCTCGATGGTAGGGGCGTTTTCCTCGGAATAGGCAGCGTCTTCGCCGAGCTGGATGTTCTTGGCTGGTTTCGCTGTTTTCGCCTTCACGGTCTTGCGCTTCGTCTTCTTGGTCTCGTTGGCCTTATGGGTGTAGAAGGTCTTGAGGTCGATGGGTGACGGACTGAAGGGTTCTGCCTCTGGGCGAAAGAAGGCATCGGGGTCGTAGGCGAGACCGGAGCAGCGAGTGATGTCGATGCAAGCCTTGTCGGGATGGATGCCCAAGAGTTTCTGGTAGTACTGCATGCCCTTGTGGAGCATGAGGTCGAAGAGTTCCAGCATCGACATGTCGGGGTCGTCTACGGGAGCATAACAGCAGATGATGCGTAATCCCTTGCCGCTGATGGTGGTGTAGCAGAGGAAGGTGTGAGGGTCGTCGGCTGCGAGCTGCTTGATGTGGCTCATCTTGTCGGCGGCAATCTTGTCGAAGTCCAAGGCAAACTTGTAGACAGGCTTCAGGATGTTGGCAAGCTGTCTGCCATAGCCATCGGTGAGGATGGCGGCGGTGATGGCAGGCGATGTAGGCTTGAGCTCATCGGCGAATCGCTTGCTGATGGCGAGGCGTTTGCGGTAAAGCTCGGTAAGGTTCTTGAGGATCGGGTCGGTCTTGATTTGTTCGTAGAGGAACTGCCAGGAGACGATAGGATGGCTCTCGGAATTGTTGATTGACTTGAAGTAAGAAGGCAGTACCTCGTTGACTTCGTTAGTGCCCGCAGGCAAAGATTGATAGTTGAATGTTTCCATATTGATGGAGTTTTTATGTGATGAAATGGCAAGCGCCCTTGTGGGGGAGAAAGCCGTGAATAGTGTGACAGCTGAATGCTACTTGCAACTTTATAGTGTTAAATATGCGTTAAAAACACGTATTAACCTATTGTATATCAACTTCTTTCTATTCTTCGCATACGCTGTATATACAAAGTTGGAAGTAGTAGGGTTCACTTCACCGCTTTCACGGTGAATCCTGTATGAGAGGGTTCACGCAGTGTTTGCCCAAAGAAGTTGTGACTTGTAACTTCGCTGCGAAGGTAGGCAAAAAGAAAAATATAAATTTTCAAAAGTGCGGATTTTCCGCAGTTTTCAAGATATATTAACAATAAAAAATGTAGAAATACGTAATATATATAGATCAATTAAATTTCATAGGAATGAAAAAGGTATTTCAGAAGATTTTCGCCAAGATGAATGGCGAATTAAAAAGAAGTCTGTAAAGGCTTCGGGTGTTAACCGCTTTCTTTTTGCCCTGAGCTTGTTTGGGCAATTTAAGAAGGAAGAGTACATGGAGGCCAAGAAGTTGGGCGACATGAGTGAGGTTATGTCTCGCTGGAAGGTGAAGAAGCAGGACATCAGCGAGGCGTTCATGTGGCGTGATGGTTATTATCGCATGTTCAAGAAGAAGGTCTCGCTGTTTGACAAGACGCCCGTCCAGATGAAGATGTCCGACTTCTTGAGTTCTTATTTCTGGGTGTTCTCTGATTGTGAGACGGAGGAGGATCGCCTGCGAGCCTATTTGGATGGCGGCACGTTCCTGTTCAAGGACACTGCGGAGTGTGAGAAGTTTGGCATGCACCCTTTCACTCGCTCGCTGAGTGAGATTTTTGATGACATGGTGAATCGCAAGGTGGAAGAGGAAGTGAGACGCAAGTTGGCTGAGATTACTTATCGAGACAAGCAGAAGGAAATTTCATCTTTTACTTGAAAATATTTGCATTTCTCAGAAAAAATGATTAGTTTTGCAAGCAAATTGTTGACAATTCAAATATATTCAATTGATGATTACAAAGATTAGGCTACAAAATTGGAAGAGTTTTAAAGACTCTTCCCTCTATATAGATTCATTGGGCATCCTTATCGGAACTAATGCAAGCGGTAAGTCGAATGTGCTTGACGCATTCGCCTTTCTGCGTGCTGTAGGCGAGGGGAAGAGTCTGGTGGATGCCATCCAAACTGTCAGGGGCGGTGAGGACTGGATTGTAAGACGTGGCGAAAACGCATTTTGTATCAGTGTCGAAATCGAAGAACAAGCTAATACGTATGTCGTGGATTTGCGTGTACGGAAAAGTGGGACTTCTTTTCAATATGGTGACTGCCAAATTCACTTGAAAGGTGACGAAGACTATATGGATTCTGTGCCAAGCAAGTTTAGTGATAGTTCACATGGCATCGTGTGGAAAGTTTATGGAGTGCCTGCGTCTTTAGATGTTCTGCCTGTAATATATCAGAATTTTCGCAGTGTATTCATTTTAGATCCAGTTCCTGCAAAAATGAGGGATTATTGCAAGGTCTCGAAGGAATTGAAGTCGGATGGAAGCAATACGGCTGGTGTGCTGTGTGCCTTGGAACCAGATGAGAAATTAAAGGTGGAAGAACTCTTGTCTAATTATGTGCGCCCACTTCCAGAACGTGATATAAACAAGGTGATTTCCTATCCTATTGGTTTGAACAAGACGGATGCCATGCTTTATTGCTATGAAGATTGGAACCCAGAACAGCCTGTAGATGCTCGTGGTATGAGTGATGGAACTCTGCGTTTCACAGCAATAGTTGTCGCTTTGTTGACCGCTAAACCCCAAAGCTTGCTTCTCATAGAGGAAGTGGATAACGGACTTCATCCATCAAGGGCAAAGGAATTGGTCGATATGCTGAAAGAACTTTCGCATAAACGTCAGGTAGATGTATTGTGTACCACTCACAATCCTGTGCTCTTGGATGAGTTGGGTAATAGGATGATACCTTTCGTAAGTTATATCACCCGTGACAGGGAAGGAAACAGCCATGTCAATCTGTTAGAGGACAAGGAGAATCTTGCTAAATTGATGGCATCGGGGAGTATTGGAAGTATGATGATTAATGACAGGATATGATGAGAAAGGTTTTGGTGATAGATACGAGTGTGCTCTGTGTCTGGCTGAAAGTGCCAGGCAAGGAGACTTGTGGGTCAAGCCATGCCTTGATCACGTATGAGATGGTTTCAAAAAAGATAGAAGAGGAGAAGAAACTCGGCACGACTTTCATCCTGCCTCTTGCTACGATTATTGAGACTGGTAATCACATAGCTCATTCTTCTGGTGACAGAAAAGCGTTGGGAGATGAGTTCGCGCAAATAATGATAGCTTCCGCTGATGAGACTTCTCCATGGGCAGCTTTTACGGAGCAGAGTAGTCTTTGGAATCCAGAGAATTTGAAGAAATTGGCTGAGAAATGGAAGGAGACGGTAATCAGCGGACAGGCTTTAGGAGACGCTTCTATAGTAGAAGTTGTCAACTATTACACAGACCTTGGTTACGAAGTTGAGATTTTCACTGGTGACGAGGGCTTGAAAGCCTTTGAGCCAACGGTAGAAGTACCAAGGAGAAGAAGAAAGTAAGTCTTGATTAATATCCATTGAAAGACACGAACAGATAAGTATATAGAAATTTAGAATAAGAATACAATCATGATAGGTTGGCAAGGGCTTTCCGAAAGGAAAGTTCTTGTTAACCCTTTGTGCGTTTGTATTTTTCAAATCAAGGATATTTTTTAAGGACAATCAATGAAACGAACATTAATCGTGGCTACCACCTCTTATGCAGGCATGGGGCCTTATGTGAGCGAGATAGTGAATACTTTCTCGCCCCAGGATGATGTATATTTCTTCTTCCACGACTATGAGGATGATTTCTTCAGGAAGAATGTGAAGAAGGAGTTGCATGGGAAGAGTGTGTTTTACAAGGAGGCGAATTCGGCTTTGGTAAAGATATTGAACTTATTGACAGACAAAAGCAGTTACGATTCTAAAATACTTCGTTTTTGTTTGGAGAAGAAAATCGAAATTGTTCATTTTATTAATGGTGCTCCCAATAGAAATATGCAGTGTAAGTTTAAACAAATGGGGATAATCTTGTTATCTACAGTGCATGACTTGGAAACTCATGAGATGGATAAGGCGTGGTATAAAATGTATCGCCAGAGAATCCTAAACGAAAGATTGAAAGAAAACTTCAAGTTGGCTGAGCGAATTATAACCAATAGTATGGAGCAATTTACAAGGCTAAATGAGATATTTCCAGACAAAAAGGTATATTATCATTCTTTTCCCTCTCTGGTTACTAAAGAGATAGAACAAGGTAAGGGGATTCCTGAGGAGATGAAAAATCAGAAGAAACCTTATATCTTGTTTTTTGGAAGAATAGAAAAATATAAAGGTGTTGATAATCTTTACAAAGCATTTTCGACCAATTCAGAATTATGCAAGAACTATACCTTGGTTATTGCAGGTAAAGGTGAATTGGGGGTAGATGGAATAGATGAAGATAAAAATGTACTGCTCATCCAAAGGTACATCATGGATTCTGAGGTGGCTTATCTTTATAAAAATGCTGCATGTGTAGTTTATCCTTATATTTCTGCTACTCAATCTGGCGTACTCTCTTTGGCATATTATTTTGGTACTCCTGTGTTGGCAAGTGACGTGCCTTTCTTTAAGAACATAATTGCTTCTAATCAGGCAGGTCTTTTGTTTGAATCGGGAAATATCAAGCAATTGGAATCTCTGTTGATGAAAATTGTAACAGAGGATGTTACTGGCATAAAGAATAGGGAGAAAGAATACTATCGCACTAATTATGATGGTGTGGCCTTGAAACAACAGTTAATGGAAATATATGAATCACAAAAATAATGAAGATGGATAGAAAATCTAAGTGTTTTAATAGACTCAGACTCAAATGCTTGAATAGTAAAGGCATTGCTTGTGTCTTCTACAGAAAGCTATTTGCTTTATACTCTTTGGCGTTGGGCTATGACATAAAATATTATACCCAAATAGGTGATAACTTTGAGATATTTCATGGAGCAAGAGGTACGGTGATAAATCCGAATACCGTAATTGGTAATAATGTATCTGTTCGCCAAAATACTACTATTGGAGCCAAAGGTTTCCATAGTTCAGAAAAGTGTCCACGAATAGAGGATGATGTAACCATAGGACCTAACGCTTGTGTCATAGGTGACATAACCATAGGGCATCATTCCATCATTGGAGCTGGAGCCATCGTGGTAAAGGATGTTCCTGCATATTCGGTGGTAGCAGGCAACCCTGCAAAGGTCATTAAAATGTTAAACCCAAAAACTTGGGGGGGCAAAATTAGTGTAATTGCCTTCTCTCGTTTTGTTGCTTAAAAATGAGAGAAGATATGAACAGAAATAGTTTACTTTATAAGATATTGAAGCCTTGCTACGATGGAATGTGGGATGCTTATTGCTATATAAGACGTAAGCCTTATGTGTCACAGATTCGCCGATTGATAGATAATGATACTTCCATCATAACATCAAATTGCTTTGCAGGTCGTATCATGCAAGACTTAGGAATGAAATACAATACCCCAACATTGGGACTTTATTTTATGTATCCAGACTATATTGAGTTTTTGCAGCATTTGGAGTATTATCTTACTGAGGCAAAAATTCAGTTTGTGGAACATTCCAAGTATCCACTTGGCGATGAGCGTAGGGAAGAATGGACTAAGAAAAAGCATTGGTATCCTATCGGTTTGCTGGATGGCAAAGTAGAGGTTCATTTCTTGCATTACCACTCAGAGGAAGAGGCTGCAACTAAATGGTATCGTAGAGCTAAACGAGTGAATTTTGATAAATTGCTGGTTATCGGTATGGATCAAAACTTGTGTACTGAAAAGGATATATTAGCATTCGACAATTTGCCTTTTCAAAAGAAATTATTCTTTTCCTCTAAGCCAGTTCCTGGTAAAAGTATTTTGTTTATGAAAGAATTTGCAGGAAAAGGACAAGTAGGTGATCCATATCGCAAGGCGCATATATTTTATAGATATTTGAAAAATCATTTTTTATATGAAAAGGAAAGTGTTTTCTTTTAATTCCGAGCTGTTTATGGTTACTGGAATTCAAAAGGTTTTTATGGATATACATCATGCTATCTATGATGAATATGAAGCAAAAATTGTAGGAACTATACCTTTCTCAAAAGTCCATAAAGATTTGGATATACAGAAGAAGGATTATGTTAGATTTTTAAATCCTTTTATGTTTTATAAATCTATTGTGATTCTTCATCAAAGAAAATTCTTGCCTGTTTTTTGGTTGCTGAATCATGTCTTATTTCAAAGAATTTCTGTGGTTTATGTTCATCATAATTTGTTCAATAATCTCCGTCTTCTATCTATAATGCCAAAGACGGTTGTTGCAATTTCTGATGAAGGAGTACGAAACCTTCATGAATTCTTTGGAGTTCCAATGGAAAATATTCACAAAATATATAATTGTGTAGATGATATTCACCCCGTAAAGCATAATGCTTATAGCGGTGGAATAGCTAACATCCTTTATCCTGGTAGAATTAATGATCAAAAAAGACAATTGGTGTTAGTGGACAAGTTGAAAGGCAAATTAACAGACAAAGTTAAAATCTTGTTTGCTGGCACTGGACAAGATATAGGTGTATTGCAAGATAAAATAAAGGATGATACTCATTTTGAATGTCTGGGTTATCGCTCTGATATCTATGCATTATTGCAAAAATGCGATTTTATGATGTTGTTTTCCGGTCATGAAGGATTGCCTATCAGTTTGATAGAGGCAAATATGTTAGGTGTTCCTGCCATTTGTAGCGATGTTGGTGGAAATCGTGAAATAGTAGAAAATGGTTCAAATGGTTTTGTCATAGATAAAGATGATTGGCAAAAGTTGGTTGATACACTTAATTCACTGCCAGATATTTCTGTAAAGAAGTATCAAAAAATGTCGTCTATTTGTAGAATGCGATATATGAAATATTTTACATTTGAAATATTTAAAAAGCATTATTTGGAATTGCTAAATAAATTGTAAGATGAAAATGGAGATAAATTACATAATATTAGCATATAATCATCCTCATCAAGTAAAAAGACTTGTGAATCGATTGAACTCAAATCATGTAAATTTTTATATTCACATTGACCGAAAAAGTCATGTCCAAGAATTTAAAGATGCTCTGTTGGGGATGTCAAATGTGGTGTTTCTTTCTGACGAACAAAGAGTTGATTGCCGATGGGGAGATTTGTCTTTGATGAATGCAGTGCTAAATTGTTGTCGTAGAATTATAGAAGACGAAAAAAGTGGCTATGTCGCTTTGCTGTCTGGTCAGGACTATCCTGTCAGAACGCCTGAGTATATTCAATTTTTTTTAGAACAAAATGCCAATAGTGATTTTTTGAGTATATATCCAATTCCTGATCCAAAGAAGAAATCTGAGAATGGTGGAATGGAGCGTTTTTTGAATTATACAATAGATTGTTGTAATGAAAAAGATGCAAGAATGAAGGCTAAAATTCGTCCTTTGTCTTTAAATTTGAAGACCATTGTCGGATTCTTTAGATTATTACGATACCGAAGAAGTTTTTTGTGGTGGGCTATAAAAAAATGGTTTAAACCTCGTAAATATCCGCAATGTCTTGCCAAGGTTTTCAACGAGTTTTGGTTTGTTTTGAGAATTGATACTATACGATATATATTGTCTTTTTTGAAGCAACACCCTGAGGTTTTGGAATTTTATCAATATACTCATATTCCTGACGAGACAATGTTTGGTTCAATTTTATGTGCAGATGAAGTGCATAAAAAAGCTTTGCGTCCAATGTGTCATTTGATAGATTGGAATACGAATCAGCATGGTTCTCCTAAGACGTTTACACTTGGGGATATAGACTACATAAAAATGTCTTGTGAAAATAATCCAAATTTGCTTTTTGCAAGAAAATTTAATGAAGATGACCTTGTTTTGGATAGGTTGGATAAAATGTAGGTAAATGAAAGGAGTTTTGAATTTTATAGTACTATGTCAATTTTAGTTTCTAAGATTTTATATACGGAATCGTCTTCCGTTAATCAGATATTTGAGAATAAGGGGAAGATCTATACCTACCTCAATCCTGTGTCTTATTTGACAGCCCTCGACAACAAGGAGCTGTTCTCGCAGATGGATGGCATCTTTGCGGATGGTGGGTTGTTGGTGAAAGCTATCAAGTTGGTGTATGGCAAGCAAGTGACTCGTCGCAGCTTTGATATGACTTCGATGGCTCCAGAGTTGTTTGCATACGCTGCCGAGCATGGGAAGACCGTCTATATCGTGGCTTCGAAGCAGGAGCAGGTGGAGCAGGCGGTGGAGATATTCCGTGAGCGGTATCCGAAGGTGAAGTTTGCAGGGTATCGGAATGGTTACTTTGCTAATGAGGAGGAGATGAATCAGGAGGCAAAGCATATCACGGAGTTGAATCCCGACTTCTTGATAGTGGGCATGGGCGCTTTGATGCAAGAGAAGTTCTTACTGAAGGTGAAGCGTGCAGGTTATCAAGGTGTTGGCTTTACCTGTGGTGGCTTCATCCATCAGACTTCCAAGAATGAGATAGATTACTATCCTGCTTGGGTGGATAAGACGAATCTCCGCTTCGTGTATCGTATGTGGAAGGAGCCGCATACTCGCAAGCGTTACCTCATGGCTGGCTTGCTTTTCCCTGCAAGGTTTATCGCAGAAAGAATCTTCGGATAGTCTTGTAGAGCCAGTGGATGGGGGCGAAGGCTACCGATATGGGGGTAAGCAATATGAGTAGGAGCGTAGGGATGATATTCCCGATAGCTCGCAAGATTCTTTCTTTCATGAGTGCAAAATTAGTGCTTTTTGATTGAAAAACAAAAGAATTATGCTTTTTTCTTGGTGGTTTCGAAGAAAAAGCATATCTTTGCAAGTAATTTAAAAAAGATAAGTATATGTTAGGAATTAATGCACCAAAGGTTTTAGTGAAGGGCGAATATGCTAAGGCTGTTCGCAAGGCTGCTCTTGCATCAGTTGGTGTAAAAGCGCAAAAAGAAAATGCTCCAAAAACTTCATCTTATCCATATAAATTTGAATGGGTGTTATGATTGCTTTTGAAGAATATAGAATAGAACATCTGACAGCTTTTGAAGAATTGGCAGAGTTCTATACAGGAAAAGAAAAAATGGATGACTTTCTTCATTATAATTTGCAAAATTGTGAAGAAAGTCACTATTGCCATGTCTTTGCTGTTCGTTTGAAATCAAATGATGCTTTGGTGGCAATATTTGCTTTGGCCTTTGATTCTGTAGATATTGATTCGGATGATTTTGATGATATGCGAATTGGGGCTGCCGGTACAGAACTTCCTGCTGTAAATCATAATTTTCGTGAGCAGTTTGAGCAAAAATATACCTATCCTGCTTTAGAAATTGCTTATTTGGCTGTTGATAAAAAGTTTCAAAAGATGCATTTAGGTTCTGCTTTGATAGAAGAAATTGCTTCTATGGCAAGGAATCAAAAAATAGCAGGATGTGTCTTTTTGACCGTAAAAGCATGGCATACTTCGGGTTATAGTGCTGTGGAATTTTACGAAAAACATCAATTTGCCAAATTAACTCCAGTTCCTCAAATGGATGTATGGCCAATGTATAGAACGATATGGCCAGAATCAGTTGAATAGTTTAATGAAAGCACAACAACAAATATTTTTTGATTTTTTACGATTCTGCATAGGGGCTTCTTCTGATATTCCGAAATCTATAGAGGGAGTAGATTGGCATGAACTGTATAATATGTTGTAAAATATTTGGCGGTTTCAGAATAAAAATGTATTTTTGCACTCGGTTAAACGTTTAAAAGAGGAATTTATGGCAGCAAACATCAAATATTTGGATCCGAAGGCGGACTTGACCTTTAAGAAGATTTTTGGCAATCATCCTGATTTGCTGATGAGTCTTCTCAATGCTCTGTTGCCTTTGAGGAAAGACCAGAAGATAAAGAGCATTGAGTATCTGCCAACAGAAATGATTCCTGTGGATCCTATCCATAAGGATACCATCGTGGATGTGAGATGCAAGGATATTCTGGGCAGACAGTTTGTGGTGGAAATGCAAATGGCATGGACAGATGCGTTCAAGCAGCGTGTGCTGTTTAATGCTTCCAAGGCATACGTGAGCCAGGCTGAAATGGGGACAAGATATAAGGACTTGCAGCCTGTGTATTCTCTCAATTTGGTGAATGACATCTTTGAGAGGGGTATGGAGGATTGTATCCATAACTATCGCATTGTGCATGACAAGGATACTAATAAGGTGATAGAGGGATTGTGCTTTACCTTTATCGAGTTGCCTAAGTTTGAGCCTCATACGATGAAGGAGAAGCGCATGACGATTCTCTGGCTCCGCTTCTTGACAGAGATTAATGATAAAACAAAGGAGGCTCCTGCTGAGCTTTTGGAAAATCCAGAGATTAATAAGGCTTTGGAGGAAGTGAAAATCTCTGCTTTTACTGATGCCGACCTGCGTGCATACGATAAGTTTTGGGATGTAGTGAGCAGCGAGAAGACCTTGCTGGAGGGTAGTTTTGATGATGGGGTGTTAGAAGGAAAAAGAGAGTTTGCAAAGAATTTGCTTTCGCTTCATGTTCCTATCGAAACTATCATTGCTGCATCTGGTTTATCTAAAGAGGAAATTGAAAAATTGGCGGAGTAGCATTGGCTTTTACTTTTACTTTGAAAAATACAAATAGTAAGATTTTATTTATTTAGCAAAATAGATGGGTAAGGACTTTTGGAGGAGAGTCCTTGCTATATTTTTTATAGTCTCGTTATGTGTGAGGCTCTTATGTGAAAAACGTTTCAACCGTACAGGTCGAAGAATTTTTTGCGTTAAAATAAGAAAAGAATGTTGGTAATGTGAGGGGAAATGTGTATTTTTGTGGTCAAAATTCGTTAAACGTTTAAATGAGAAGGAAATTATGAGTACAGTTGCTATAAAAAATGTCTCTATGAGTCCATTAGAAGCACTTTGGACTTTGTTTAAGAGTCAACCCAAAGCTGTAAGAAAGGCTTTTACTCAAAAGCTGATGCAAGAAGAGGTTGATGCTGAAGTTATGCGCAACAAGTTGCTTGTGAAGCAAAGTTTGACTCAGGCTTTTAAGGAACTTGCAGAAGCAGAGAAGTCTGGCGTGGAGCTGCCAAATGCTCGCAACTTGTTTAAATAAATCTTATATGAAGGTTGATTTTAAATATTTGCCTGAGTTCGAGAGAAGAGCTAAGAATTTGGCAAAAAGGTACAAATCTTTTGTCAAGGACTATGATCAGTTCTTGGATTCTCTTGAGGAAAATCCATTCCAAGGAACTTCTCTTGGTATGGGAGTTTATAAAACTCGTATGGCAATTGCTTCAAAAGGCAAGGGTAAAAGTGGTGGTGCTCGTGTCTTGACTTATAATGTGACGAAGACGGCTCCTGATAAAGTAGTTGTTACTCTTCTTTCTATTTTTGACAAGGGGGAAATGGAAAATGTTTCCGATGCTTATATAAAAAGCTTGGTAAATGAAATAAAGAATAATCCCAATCTGTAAGTTGATTGGCTTACTTTGCGTTAAAATAAGAAAAGAATGTTGGTAATGTGAGAGGAAATGTGTATTTTTGTGGTCAAAATTCGTTAAACGTTTAAATGAGAAGGAAATTATGAGTAATACATTGACTATTCAAGTTGAAGATAAAAACGTGATGGCAGGATTAAAAAAGGTCCTTAATGCTATGAGCGGCGTTGTTATTTTGCCTGCTCGTAAGCAGAAGATGACTGGGCTGCAAGAGGCAATGGATGATATTCGTAAAGGAAGAGTTACCAAGTATGATAGTTCTGATGAAATGTTTAAAGATTTAGGACTATGAAATATAGTGTATCCGTTACTAATCGTTTTAAGAAAGACATTAAAAAATGTCAGAAACGACATTTGCCAATGGACAAACTAAAAGAGGTGGTTCGCATTCTTGAAGAGAACGGCAAACTACCTCCTTTATATAAGCCTCATAAGCTGATAGGCAACTTTTCTGGTAAATGGGAATGCCATATTTTACCTGATTGGTTGCTTGTTTGGGAACAAAATGATGAAGAGTTAGTGCTGCTCTTCACAAATACAGGTTCACATAGTGACATTTTTTAAATATGGAAGTTGATAGACTTCAACCAATTTTTGACATCAAAACAAGGACAGGCTTTTTCTTTCTTTCATGTCTGCAAAAGTATAACAATGAAAGCACAACAAAGAATATTTTTTGATTTTTTACGATTCAGCATAGGAGCGCTGAGGAAAATCCCAAGTCGGTGAAGGATGCTGACTGGAGCATATTGTATGGTATCGCCAAGAAACAAGCTCTGATTGGGGTGCTGTTTCATGGGATTCAACAGTTGCCGAAGGAATTGGCACCTGGGGAGGATTTGCTGATGACATGGATGGGAATGGCGCAGCGGATTAAGCAGCAGAATATGCGTCTGTTTATGGACTCGGCTAAGGTTTGCAGGAACTTCAAGGATGTTGGATTTCGAAACTGCATCTTGAAAGGGCAAGGTAATGCGCTGCTCTATCCAGACCCTTATATGCGCACCCCTGGGGATATTGACATTTATCTCAATGGTGGCAGAAAACGGATTATGGAGTATGTGGAAGGGGTGTGCCCAGGGCAGGTGATGAGGTATCATCATGTGGATTTCCCTGTGATGAAGACGCCGATAGAGGTGCATTTTACGCCTTCGTATATGTTTTGTCCTTGGCGGAATCGCAGGATGCAGAAGTGGTTTGAAAAGGTGATGGACTTGCAATGTTCGAATGTCGTGAGTCTTCCGAATGGATTCGGGGAGATTGCTGTTCCTACGACTTCGTTTAATGTCGTGTATGTGCTGTCGCATCTGTATAGGCATGTGTTTACGGAGGGGATTGGGTTGAGACAACTTCTCGATTACTATTTTGTAATTGAGAAACTTTCTAAAATCACCCCGTCCCTCTTTACCATTAAAGAGGGCTCCACCTCTCACCCCGACCCTCTCGCCCTCAGGGGAGAGGGGGAAACCGCTCCTCCTCGTCGCTCTGAACCGCTGCGCTCTAAGGAAGACGGGGCATCAAAGCCCTCGTCTGATTGTTTTACGCAACAGAGTTGCGATTGTTTGTCGGCTGGCGCATCAGAGGTCTCGTCTGATTGTTTGTGCGGTGTAAACCGCCTTGCTTGCGATGCTCCTAAAGAGTTGGAAACTTTGCAAAGGGAGTTGGAATGGCTGGGATTGTGGAAGTTTGCTGGGGCTGTGATGTATGTGCTGCATGAGGT
>SAMEA104315437__coassemble_403_pt1 | contig 22927 bp, 18 predicted proteins | sample SAMEA104315437__metabat2_high_PE_043 | metagenome-assembled genome bin SAMEA104315437 (sample SAMEA104315437) | gut metagenome | biome: Monkey gut; feature: monkey-associated habitat; material: faeces | place: China | collected 2013 | reverse complement strand
AGGTTCTTTAGTTTCAAAGAACAATTACTTGTACGACTTCACGTCGCAATTTCGAGTGCAAAGATAGTGCAAATCGAAGACAAAACAAAATAAAAACCAATTTTTTTTTATTTTTTTTGTTGAGATGCAGCCTATCTTATCAAAAGATAATACAATTTAGAAAAAGGACAAAATAAATAGGGAGTTTTTTGATTTTTTTGTAGGAAAAGAAGTTGCTTCCTTATAATTGTAATCTTCGTTCGCAAGTTGCGGATGTGCATCCTAAAGTTTGGGATGTGCGTTCCAAAGTTTGGAATGTGCGTTCCAAAGTTTGGAACGAAGATTTCTCTTAGGAGTTTGGACATCTTCTCTTAGGATGAAGTTCTCTTTTAGTTATATAAAACTTTTTCTCAAGTATTGTGCCTAATGGCTCAAAATAAAAGGGTAATTTGTTAAAAATGAGAAGAAAAGCAAGAAAATGTGGTTAAAATTCCATAAATGCGTTAGACAAACGATGTTTGTTCGAGTCTTATTCGTATCTTTGCAGACGAAGAGAAAGGTACAATCCTTAACTCTACATATAAGCATGTATATATTAACAGTAAACATGTGTATATTAACTATGTAAGTGAATTTATAGATTTGATAATTAAAAGCTAAAAAGAATATGAAACAGAGTAAGTTATTAGTGATGACTTTGATGGCCGGCGCTTTGTTGGCTACAAGTTGTGCAAGCAAGAAGGAGCTCCAGAATTGCCAGAACGAGAACCGTGAGTTGTCAGGCAATTACCAGAATGCCAAGGAGCAGTTGGCTGCATCTCAGGCTCGTGTTACCTCTTTGGAGGATCAGCTCGCCCAGATGAAGAAGGACTATAAGTCTATGCAGAGCGCTCTCGACAAGAGTTTGAACAATGCAAGCCAGAATAATATCAGCATCGACAAGCTCGTTGACCAGATCAATGAGTCTAACCAGTACATCCGCCACTTGGTAGAGGTGAAGAGCAAGAGCGATTCTCTCAACATGGTGCTCACCAACAACTTGACACGCTCTTTGAGCAAGGATGAGTTGAAGGAGGTAGACGTACAGGTGATGAAGGGTGTGGTTTACATCTCTTTGGCTGACAACATGCTCTACCAGAGCGGTAGCTATGAGGTGAACAGCCGTGCTCAGGAGACTTTGAGCAAGATTGCCAAGATTATCATGGATTACAAGGACTACGACGTGCTCGTAGAGGGTAACACTGACAACGTGCCAGTGAGCACTACAAGTGCTAAGATGAAGAACATCCGCAACAACTGGGACCTCTCTGCTCTCCGTGCTTCTTCTGTAGTACAGTACTTGCAGGATCACTTCGGCGTAGATCCTAAGCGTTTGACAGCTGGTGGTCGTGGTGAGTACAATCCTGTGACAACCAACGACACAGAGGTAGGCAAGCAGCGTAACCGTCGTACTCAGATTATCATCACTCCTAAGCTCGACCAGTTCATGGACTTGATCGACAAGGCTCCTGAGAGCGACAAGTAAAGTTTAAATGATAAATAATAAATAACAAAAAGGCATCGATGGGGGATTCTCATTGGTGCCTTTTTGTATATTTATGCGAGGAAGAAAGCATAAAAGTATGAAATTATGTCATTTTGGAAGAAATATTCCGAAATATCTTTCTTTTTAGAATAATTTTTATTACTTTTGCAGACAAAATACAAGTGATGCCTTACTTTGGGGCGTAAATTGTAAACTGCGGGTTCTATAACTTGTAAGCTGTCAATTATACATTGTAAATTATTAATTATACATTATATTATTGTTATGGAAAAGATTAAGATGACGACTCCTTTGGTGGAGATGGATGGTGACGAGATGACCAGAATCCTCTGGAAGATGATCAAGGACGAACTGATTTTGCCTTTCGTGGATTTGAAGTCTGAGTATTATGACCTCGGCTTGCCTTATCGTGACAAGACCAACGACCAGGTGACCATCGACTCCGCTGAGGCGGCTAAGAAATATGGCGTGGCAGTGAAGTGCGCTACCATTACCCCTAATGCTCAACGTATGGAGGAGTATCATCTCCATAAGATGTGGAAGAGTCCGAATGGTACCATCCGTAGCATCATGGATGGTACTGTGTTCCGTGCCCCAATCACCATCCCAAGCATCCATCCTTGTGTGAAGAACTGGGAAAAGCCTATCACCATCGCCCGTCATGCTTACGGTGATGTCTACAAGAGCGTGGAGCTTCGTGCTGATGAGCCAGGAGTTGCCAAACTCGTATTCGAGGGAAAGAGCGGTAAGAAGCAAGAGGTGGAAATCCACAACTTCGATGGTGCTGGTGTCATCCAGGGTATGCACAATACTGACAAGAGTATCCGTAGCTTCGCTCACAGTTGCTTCAAGTTTGCCATTGATACCAAGCAAGACCTTTGGTTCGCTACCAAGGACACCATCTCGAAGACCTACGATGCTCAGTTCCGCAAGATTTTCGAGGAAGTATACGAGAGCGACTATAAGGAGAAGTTCGCTGAATTGGGCATTGAGTATTTCTATACATTGATAGATGATGCCGTGGCTCGTGTCATCCGTAGCAAGGGTGGTTTCATCTGGGCTTGCAAGAACTATGATGGCGATGTGATGAGCGATATGCTCAGTACAGCCTTCGGTTCGTTGGCGATGATGACTTCTGTCTTGGTTTCTCCTGATGGCAAGTACGAGTATGAGGCAGCCCATGGCACAGTAACTCGTCACTACTATCGCTATTTGAAGGGTGAGGATACTTCTACCAATCCAATGGCAACCATCTTTGCATGGAGTGGTGCGCTGAGAAAACGTGGTGAGTTGGATGGCATCCAGGCTTTGCAGGACTTCGGTGACCAGTTGGAGGCTGCATGCTTCGATACCTTGAATGATGGTATTGCAACCAAGGACCTTGTCAACTTGATGGAAGGCGTGGAGGCAAAGGCTGTCAACTCGGCTGGCTTCATCGCTGCTATCCGTGAGCGTTTGGAGAAAAGACTCGCTTAATACTTCCTTACGTGCAGATGCTTAAAATCTCTCTTTATGTATAATAAGGATAGACTTTATGTAATAAGGTACAGGCTTTATATATATAAGGTGTAGATTTAGTTCGAGTAAGGTGTAAATAAAGACAAAAAAGGTGGCTGTCACATGACAACCACCTTTTTTGTCTTTATAGAAAATATTAAATGATATGAATCTACTCGTGAGGGTTCTTCATATACTCTTCAGAGAGCAACTTGAAGAAGTTATAACCCAAAATCTTGCTGATATGCATGAGCATGCCAGTGTCGATTGTTGATTTTGCGTACACCTTGTAGATGTTAGTGCGATGGCAGCCAAGTTGCTTAGCCAACCATACTGAAGTTTTACCTTGTCTTTTGAGTTCCTGTTTTATACGTTCACCAATGACCAAGGTGCTGTTACCATAATGTGTCATTTTCTTATTCCTTTTTTAAATACTAATAATTTTTATTTTGGCTGCAAAATTACTAAATGATATACCAAACAAAAGAATTTTTTAGTAGCTAATGTAACGACACGCTGTGAAAATTTGTAAATGTTAGCAGTGTTTTACTTATATTTATCTACCAATTGTCTTCAGTCGGTGTTTTGGAGTGAGGTGGAGACTACAACTTACGAAATGTAATCTGTGTTTCGTGTTCGCAAACAATTCGTTCATGGAAAAGGAAAAAGGTGTAATATCTGTTATGGAGGGGTGAAAAACCGCTTGGATAGTTAATTCGAGTTAAAAAATGAGGATTTTTCCACTTTTGCGAAAAAAAGTGGGCTTAAAAAGATACAACTTATTGAAATTTGTCGTATCTTTGCGCCATCAAAATAAGAAAAGATAAAAAGACATGGTGACGAATGTTAAGATACAGTCACTTTGTATGACAGATGACAATTTCAAGATTAAGTTTTAGACTATAAGTATTGTATAAGTAAAAGATGATTTTAACTACTCTATTCAAATTTATTTAGCGGAACTTTTGCGCAAGCTATCTTGTGCTTATCAATGCAATATTTATTAGGCAAGACAAACTTGGATTGTAGGATGTTTTAATGAATATTGTATATAAGTAAAAGATAAGAAAAGATGAAAAAAGTTCTACTTTCAATGCTCGTGATGCTTTCAGGTACAAGTGCATGGGCGCAGACATTTACCACAGATGGTGAGACTCTCACTATTACTACAAGTGGTGACATGACAAGTACTGAGGTGGCTGCCAAGGTAGCTGCGCAGATTTTGTCTGAGAATCCTTCTTCAGTTGTTGTTGATGGCGGTGGTGTTATCGGTGATGACTTTGTTCACGCAATTTTGTATCCAAATAACAATGCAAACACAGCATTGGAAGATTTAGATATGCAAGGTGTTACTCTTGCAAATTGGACTGTTGGCACATTCCGTAATGGTGCCAATGATGATTGGGTATTCAGCAAGTTAGGCTTGAAAAACTTAACCCTTCCTTTGGTAAAGGCTAATGTAGAGGGCGCAGTTGTTGTTCCTTCTGACGCATTTGCTCCAAAAGGTTCTTATGGCTCTTTCCCTTTCACTTCTATTGTAATTCCTGAAGGCTATACTGAGGTTGGTGCTTATGCATTCAATGGACAGGATAAAGTGCAGAGTGTTTCTCTTCCTAAATCATTGAAGGTAATTGGTGATATGGCATTTGCAAACCTGAATAGCTGCGATGTTATCACTCTTAATGAAGGTCTTGAGTTTGTCGGCAATTCTGCTTTCGCTTTGACAGCAGCAAAAACTAACAAGACATTAGAGGTTCCTGCAAGTGTTAAGTATATCGGTCCTGGTGCATTCTTGTGCCGTCGTTATCAAGAAGTTTATTTTAGAGGACTTGAGGCTCCTATGTGCCCAATTGGCAAGGCTTTGATTCAACCTTATTGGCCTCTTCAGGGTACTTTCGGCGCAGAGACTTTGATGGGTAATGATGGTATAGAAGATAGTCGATATACTCGTCCAACAGCTGATGTTAGAGCAAATGGTTATGCAAACCGTGAGAACTATATCAATGGCGGTGCATATTTCTGCATCCTCCATTATCCAAATAATTTGACTGCTGAGCAAGAGGCTAAATATACGGATATTACTAAAAAGTATGAGACTTGGTCAAACACAGGTATGGTATGGGAGAATGGGCAGCAAGTAGAACGTACGACGTTTTACGAGTGGAATCCAAAACAAGTAGGTAAAGAAAATGTTTCTTTCTCTTTTGGTGCCTTTTCATCAGCCAATATAAATGGTTCATACAATATGGTTCAACCTGGTTACAAGGATACATATCTTGGCGAACAGTATATTTGGCCAAGCCAGACACAGTGGATGCGTTCTTATTTGACAGCCTCTAATGGTGTATGCTGGGATGGAGTTACTGAGTACAAGCCAACTCTTACAGACGAGCAAATCGCTTTGTTGCGCAAGGCTGGTTATTCTGAGACTGAGTATTCAGTAGATGACCTTTCTAAGATTGCTTACATGGGTACACGCCAGTTCGTTCTCGGTAATGGTGACGTAAAGAGCCAAGAGCATGACTATCCTTTGAATGTGAAGGGTGGCAAGTGGTATACATTCTGTGTTCCTTTCAATATGACAAAGAAGATGGTTGATGAGGCTATGGGTGAAGGCACTCAGGTTTGCCGCTTCTCTTCTGTAGAGCGTAGATTTGATCTTGGTACATATAACCACATCACTTTGTTGTTCAGACATGACGTTTATAGACATAAAACTGAAAAGGTTGATGGTGTTTATCAGGAATTTAATGCTAATGCAGCTCCTGCAGCTGATGATGACATCGTAATCTATGCTCATGAGTCTTATATGGTTAAGCCAACTAAGACCGATGAAGATCCAAAGTCTTTCGTTGTCAATGCTTATGAGGCAGAAGTTGGTAGCCCTATTCCAACTTATGTTAAGGCAAAGAACAGAACATTTGACCAAGGACAAGAAATCCAGGTTGATGATGATACAGATACAGAGTATCGTTTTGTCGGCAACTATTTGAATAATGCAAGAATTAAGACAAAGCTTCCTATTAATACATATTACTTTGGCAGAATGAAAGCTGAGGACCAAGGGCGTTTTTGGTTTAATTCTAAAGAAAATCGTGTAAACTGGAATGCAAATAGTTGCGTTGTTGAAACAAAAGATTTTGAGACTGGTGTAGAAGATGCAGAAAACTTCTTCAATATAGTTGCTGGTCAGTCAAGTTCTGCAAAGCAAACTTCATTGTTCGGCGAAGATGACTCTAATAAAGAAACAACTGGTGTAACTAAGGTTACAATTGAAGCTGGTGAGACTTCTGATGCAATTGTTTACACTCTCAATGGTCAAATTGTTAGCCGTAATGGTGAGACAAGTAATTTGCCAAAGGGTGTGTATGTAATGAATGGTAAGAAGTTTATCGTAAAGTAAGAAAATAAATGAAGCAAAAATATGTAATACCAACCATTGAATATGTCGGAACGTTCTTGGAAACTGCAATTCTTGCTGGCTCAACAAAGCCTTCTGGAGGAGGATCTTCGGGACAAGGAGAAGGAAATCCAACAAATCCAGATCCACCAACAGATCCAATAAATCCTGATGGACCAACTGACACGTCATCTAAGGGTTACAATTTCAATGCTTGGGAAAGTTGGGATGAGTATTAATCCCTTAAGAGAATAAAAAAGTAGTAAAGTAGAATTTTAAATAAAGCGGAGAGCGCTATCAGTTGATAGTTTGCTCTCCGCTCTTTTTTTGTTTAAATTATTTGGAGAAATCAATATAATTGTTTATCTTTGTCCCGTGATAATATTGTCACAACAACTTAAATTGTATGATTATGGCTGTAGCTGCATTAAATCCGACCCAAGTCCATCTTCTTAAGATGTTTTCTTATGCTCAGACTGATTCTGCTCTGTCTAACATAAAAGATGCACTCACAAAGTATTTTGCGAGTAACATTGACCAAGCTATGGATCAACTTTGGAAAGAAGGAAAGTGGAATGATGATAAAAATGAAGAAATCCTTCAAGAACATTTGAGAACGCCTTATCATGGATAGAATAGTTCTCGATACCAATTGTTTGCTTGCTTCTTTGTCTCGCAATGGAAAGTATTATGATGTATTAAAGGATGTTTCTTTTCCAAAAATAGATGTGGTTAATATCGTGGAGTTTCTGAAATATTTGAATTCTTTAGATAATGAATGACGAAGAGCGGAGAGTGCTATCAGTTGATAGTTTGCTCTCCGCTCTTTTTATATGTATTTATTTAAGATGTTTGTTTATCTAACGGCAATTTTCATTTGATGAGACTTATTGTTGCTGTTAACCTTGAGAATGTAGATGCCCTTTGTCAAACCTACTGTGCTGATGGAAATAAGGTTGCCAGAAGCAGAAGTGCTGTTCACTTTCTTGCCTTCCATATTATATAATGTGGCGGTCAAAGAAGTAGCTCCAGCGCAGAATGCCTCATAATCAGTGGAAGAAGTACTACGAACCAAGAAACTCTTCTCAGTAGGAGTTTCAATTCTTGTTGTAGAGAAACCCTCGTTGAGGATATACATCAAACCAGCATAGGCATTCAATTTGCCAGCTCCAGCTTGTCTTCCTACCTCCTTGAAGTAATTGCCATCATTGCAAGCGTTATCACTTGTAGCAGTCATCATGGCTATGTCTCTGATTTCTTTATGTGTGAGAGAAGGGTCAGCCTCCAACCAAAGGGCAGCTACACCAGCCATATAAGGAGCAGACATGGAAGTTCCATTCATGGCACAGAAAGAATATGTCTTGCCTTCGTAAGTGTCATTATGGGTGATAGTCTTCTTGCCAGAAGACAAAGTGTAATATCTGTTGTATGAAGATTCCAAATAAGCACCAGGAGCACAGATGTGAGGAAGCTCCTCACCGTCATAACGAGTTCCGAAGCTTGAGTAATAAGTGATGTCGCCTTCATTGACACCCCAGTTGTCGTAGTTGGAATTGGTGATGGTCTTATACTTACCATTGGCAAGCTTCATGCTTGGAGTGGTATTGTAAGCACCCACAGCAATCACTTCCTTAGAACAAGCCAAGTCTATGATGGTACCATTGTGTGTGATATCGGTAGCCCAATCCTTGAAGTAATCCAAGAAAGGACAGTTAGAATCAGTGTAACTGGTAACCATCTGGCCTTCCTGACCCTTGATGATATAGCCTACACGATATTTGTAGCTTCCCAATTTGATGCTTGGGCACTCAATGACATAGCCATTCAAGCCATCGTGAATCGTTTCGTGGGCGATATTGACATTGTTCATGATGAAATCGTCACCCCATGCGATGTCTTGAACCTCGCTTTGCTCTACAATGCGGTAGGTCTTGACAACTTCTTGGGTCAAATAGTCCATGACCACTAAGTCGATGTCGATAGGAGATGCGTCAGCAGTAACAAGATAGTTTCTGATTTGGTTGTTGCTGTAATCCAAGTCGTAAAGACCTTTCATCACGTCATTCTCTTCTCCATTGAAGGAATGTTTCTCGACAATCAGCTTATCTGCATAGTTGCCTGCTGAAACACAAGCCACAATATCATATTTATTGATGATTTCCTCGAATGCCTGTGCATAGATGTCGCTGCCATCGTGAGGACCAAAGGCAGAGCCATACGACATGTTGGTCACCAAGCGAAGGTTATTATCCTTGCAGTATTCTGCCATGGCGACAAGGCGTGACAACTCAGAAGGCTCTGACATAATAGGTCCAAAAGCCAACTCTGCACCAGTAGCAACACCTTGTAATTGGAAACCATCACCTTGATAGTTACCAGCTGCGATACCACTCACGTGAGTAGCGTGGGTAGAAAATTTATAATCGGTAGTAAATGAGGCTATTTTCTCAGCATCTTCGGTCATGTCCATAGTTGCAGTTCCAATCATTTTGAAACGGCTGACACCATTCTCATCCAAGAACATAGCGTGATTTGGGTCAAAACCTGAGTCAAAGATACCAATCATCGTACCTTTTCCCGTATAAGGACGGCGGAGGCTTGAGAAGTCTCTGTCAGACAAGTCGTTGCTCATGCCTGCTGTGTGAATCTTGCTCACACCAGTGGTGGCATTAGCCTTGTTGAGCATCAGCTCCATCTTGCGCTCGCCAAAGGAGATGCGCTCAATATCCTCGACCTCTGCCAAAGTCTCAAGACTGTCGGCAGAAAGGGTGACTACTCCAAAATTGTTGCAAAGGGGAGTAACTTCGAAACCCATACCTGCGAGGGATGAGGCTTCAATACCTTTTTGCAGTTTTACCAATGCGCTCACACGTGGAGCCACATAACTGCTTGGGCGTGCACCGACACGCATTTTCGCAGCCGCAGAAACTTCCTGCTTCTCTTGCTGCATTTTCTGCATCTCTATCATGCTCTGGGCATCGAACTTCTGGGTTCTCACAACCTTGTTTGTGTCGATTGCCATGACATTGAAAGCCATGCTCATTGCAAAAATAGTGGTGCATACTTTGGTGATTAGATTCTCTTCGGTTGTCATAATTTGTATAAGTAAAAGATGATTTAACTGACCGCAAATTTAGAAAAAACTATTGAACAAAGCAAGTTTTTTAACGGCAATTAACGCAAAAAGGTAACATTTTCTACATTTCTGTAGACTCTCCTTCTGTGTGTTCGATAACAACTTTTCACACGGTTGTTTTTCTTGGAAACATTTCCATACATTGGTAATATTCTGTGCTCGCACACCAAAAACAGCGGTAACATAATATACTTATATTTGAAACAAAATTGTAATAAAATGAAACGCATGTTACAAAATAAAAGTCGTATCTTTGCAGCCGAAGAAAGTACATGGTTTAAATGCCATATATATAATAAGGTGAAACAATTAACAAAATATACATATTATGGAAGAGAAGAATTTCAAAATTCTCGTGGTAGATGACGAGCAGGATCTCTGTGAAATCCTGAAGTTTAATTTGGAGACGGAAGGTTACGTAGTAGAGACAGCCAACTCTGCTGAGGAAGCCTTGGAAAAAGACATCGCAGGCTTCAACCTCTTGTTGCTCGATGTGATGATGGGTGGCATGAGTGGTTTCCAAATGGCTAAGCAACTCAAGGCGAGCCCTGCGACAGCGCAGATTCCTATCATCTTCCTGACGGCTCGTGATACGGAGAACGATACGGTGACTGGTTTCAACTTGGGAGCCGATGACTATATCTCCAAGCCTTTCTCCATCCGTGAGGTGATGGTGCGTATCCGTGCCGTACTTCGCCGTACCGCCGAACAGAATGGAAAGGATGCAGAGCCTTCCGTCATCAGTTATCAAGGATTGGTGCTCAATCTCGACAAGAAGACCGTAAGCATTGATGGGGAGAACGTGCCTTTCACCAAGACGGAGTTTGAGCTTCTTCGCCTCTTGTTGGAAGAGAAGGGCAGGGTGTTCTCTCGTCAGGAACTCATCGACCGAGTTTGGCCAAAGGATGTGCTGGTGCTCGATCGTACGGTGGATGTCAACATCACTCGCATGAGAAAGAAGGTTGGTAAGTTTGCCAAGTGCATTGTCACCCGATTGGGATTCGGATATTACTTCGACGCATAAGGGAAGTGAAGTATTCTGATGCTTTTCTAATGGAGAAATAGTAATGATCAATATTCAAAATACAAAATCAAGAGTAGGTAGAAAGCTGTATCTTACGGTGTTGGCGGTGTTCTTAGTGTTCGCCGTCAGTTTCATCGTGTTCCAACAGATGCGAGAGAAACAGTATAAGATCAGTTCGCTCACGATGAAGTTGGAAAGTTACAATGCCTTGTTGCAAGAAGATTTGGCATTCCGTCATGATAAGGAAATCATCTCTACTTTTGTCAGGGAGCACGAGAGCAAGGACCTACGTGTCACCTTGGTGCGTCCCGATGGTAAGGTGGTGTATGACAACATGCGCAAGGATTACGACCATTTCGCCAACCACCTCAATCGAAAGGAAATACAGGAGGCCCTGAAGAACGGACAAGGTTCCAGTGTGGACCGCCAGTCGAAGACCATGAGGCAAGACTACTTCTATGTGGCTTCCTATTTCCCTGCCGACTCCATCATTATCCGAAGTGCGCTGCCTTACAATAATGACCTCTCGAAGTCGTTGCAAGCCGACCAACATTATATTTGGTTTGCCATCGGTGCCATCATCCTCCTGACCATCGTGCTCTATCGCTTCACCAATCGATTGGGCAAGAACATCGCCAAGCTCCGCATCTTCGCCTACAAGGCAGACCATAATGAGAGTTTGGAGATAGAGGACTTGGCATCCTTCCCTAACGATGAGTTGGGTGAGATAGCCGAGCGCATCATCAAGATGTACAAGCGCATCCAGGCCACTCGTAAGGAGCAAGACATCCTGAAACGTCAACTTACCCAGAATATCGCCCATGAGTTGAAAACCCCGGTGGCAAGCATCCAGGGCTACTTGGAGACCATCCTCGACAATCCACATATCAATGATGAGATGAAGGAGCAGTTCCTGCAACGTTGTTATGCGCAGAGCGAGCGACTCACCTCCCTCCTGAGGGACATCTCTACCCTGAACCGCTTGGACGATGGATCCGATATGATCGACTTCGAGGCGGTGGACATCACGAAGATGGTGGGTGACATCATGAGAGAGACTGCCTTGGAGCGTGAGGAGCACAAGATGACTTTCTGCAACTTGTTGCCAGAGCAGAACATCGTGGTACGGGGCAACCGCAGTTTGCTTTATAGTGTGTTCCGCAATCTTACGGACAATGCCATCGCTTATGCTGGCGAGGGGACGACCATCACCTTGGAGGGCAAGGAACAAGGCAACAAGTGGCATTTCATCTTCCGAGACAATGGACAGGGTGTGCCGCAAGAGCATCTCGCTCGTCTTTTCGAACGATTCTATCGTGTGGACAAGGGCAGGAGCCGCAAGATGGGAGGCACAGGCTTGGGACTTGCCATTGTGAAGAATGCCGTCTTGCTGCATGGTGGCACCATCCGGGTGAGCAATCTGCCAGAAGGTGGCTTGAAGTTTGAGTTTACAATCAAGAAATAAAAGAATGGGATGTGTGCTTGAATAGGCTTACATCCCTCTTTTATATTAATGTATCCCTTTTATAATATAATGTATCTCTTTCTTTTTGTATAAAAAGATTAAAAACTATCCGTTTTATTTGGCGTTCTCGATTATTCGTTGTATTTTTGCGATTGTAAACATATTATTCACTTTAAAATATATGTGAGAATGGAAATAGAATTTGGAAAATGGTTATTGGATATAGCCAAGTATCTCATTACAGCAATGTTGCTTGCCTCAATCTTCAGTGATATGAATGATCCTTGGAGTGTCGTTGGGGTAATTTTTGCTGCAGCAATAACCCTAACAGGAGGTTTGTGGGTGATTAAAAAAGGTGAAAAACAAAGTAAAATAAAGAAAAGAAAATGAATATGGTAACAATTATTGTGTGCGTATTTGTATCCTTGGTAGCGATAGTAGGTTGCACTTATATTGCTTATCAGGACAAGAAGGAATTGAAAGAGCAAAATTAAAATGATAATGAGGAGCGAAGGGTGCTTTCGGGACACTCTCCGCTTTTTGTTTGTAAAAAAGAAATATATATAACCGATGAATCAATTTACTAAGATTATCGCAGCGCAGCTCAATCTTCGTGAGCAGGCTGTGGAGAATACATTGGAGTTGCTGGAGGAGGGATGCACCATCCCTTTCATCTCCCGTTATCGTAAGGAGAAGACTGGCAACATGGACGAGGTGAGCATCGAGGCCATCGCCCAAGCCAATGAGAAACTGAAGGAGATGGCGAAACGCAAGGAAACCATCCTCAAGACTATCGATGAACAGGGAAAGCTGACCGATGCGCTCAAGAAGCGTATTGAGGAATGCTGGGATGCCACGGAGCTGGAGGACATCTATCTGCCTTATAAGCCGAAGCGCAGAACCCGTGCCCAGATAGCTCGTGAACAAGGGCTGGAGCCTTTGGCTCAAATCCTCCTCTTGCAGCGTGAGCGCAATATCATGCAGGCGGCAAAGAAGTTTGTGGGCGACAAGGTGGCTGATGTGGATGCTGCCATCCAGGGAGCCAAGGACATCATCGCCGAGACCGTGAGCGAGAATGAGGAGAGCCGCAATGCCATTCGTGGTGAGTTTCGCCGTGGTGCCATCATCACCTCCAAGGTGGTGGCGAAGAAGAAGGATGAGGAAGAGGCACAGCGCTTCTCTGATTACTTCGACTTCTCTGAGCCTTTGAAGCGTTGCAGTTCCCATCGCTTATTGGCGATGCGTCGTGGTGAGGCGGCCGGCATCTTGCGTGTAAGCATCTCTGCCGATGACGAGCAGTGTACGGATAAGTTGAAGCGCCATTATGTACATGGATATGGTGAGAGCCAAACCTTGGTGGGCGAGGCTGTGGACGATGCCTTCAAGCGTCTGCTGAAGCCAAGCATCGAGACCGAGTTTGCCGCACTGAGCAAACAGAAGGCGGATGAGGAGGCTATCGTGGTCTTCGCCGACAACTTGCGCCAGCTTCTCTTGGCTGCCCCTCTCGGTCAGAAGCGAGTGATGGCAGTGGACCCTGGTTTCGCCAATGGTTGCAAGACCGCTTGCTTGGATGCCCAGGGCAACCTCATCCATCACGAAATTGTGTTCCCTCATCCTCCTCGCAGCAAGCGAATGGAGGCTACTGCTGCCATCAAGCGCATGGTGCGCCAGTATCAGGTGGAGGCGATGGCTGTGGGCAATGGCACGGCGAGCCGTGAGACAAGCGACTGGCTGCATGAGATAGAGTTCGACCATCCTGTGGATATCTATGTGGTGAGCGAGGATGGTGCTTCCATCTATTCTGCCTCTAAGATAGCCCGTGATGAGTTCCCTGATGAGGACGTCACTGTGCGTGGTGCCGTGAGCATCGGTCGCCGATTGATGGACCCATTGGCGGAGTTGGTGAAGATTGATCCAAAGAGCATCGGTGTGGGACAGTATCAGCATGATGTCGACCAGACCCAGTTGAAGAAGAGCCTCGATACCGTGGTGATGAGTTGTGTGAACTCGGTGGGTGTCAACCTCAACACGGCTTCGCAGCATCTCTTGACTTACGTGAGTGGTTTGGGACCAACCTTGGCGAAGAACATCGTGGAGTATCGCCGTGAGAATGGTGCCTTTGCCTCTCGTGCCCAGTTGAAGAAGGTGCCTCGCTTAGGTCCTTCTGCCTTTGAGCAGTGCGCAGGCTTTCTCCGTATTCCTGGAGCCAAGAACCCACTCGACAACAGTGCCGTGCATCCAGAGCGTTATGCCCTTGTGGAGACGATGGCGAAAGACCAAGGTGTGACCGTGAAACAACTCGTGGAGGACAAGGCTCTGCAGAAGAAGATAGACGTGAAGAAGTATGTGACAGCCGAGGTGGGAATGCCTACCTTGACCGATATCATGGCAGAGCTTGACAAACCAGGCTTGGATCCTCGTGGAGAGGTGGAGAAGTTTGAGTTTGATGCGAGCATCAAGACCATGGAAGACCTTCAAGTAGGCATGGTGGTGCCAGGTATCGTGACCAACATCACCAAGTTTGGTGCCTTTGTCGACATTGGTGTTCACCAGGATGGTCTTGTCCATGTCTCCCAGATGTCCAATCGCTACATCAATGATCCGAGTGAGGTGGTGAAGCTCCATGAGCATGTGATGGTACGTGTCACCGAGGTGGATTTGAAGCGCAAGCGCATCGCCCTTTCAATGAAGGGAGTGAAGTAATCGTCATTCTTCTTGAAGAAGTACTATATATAAGAAGTATTATATATAAAAAAGTATACTCATTATATATAATGATAAAAATAAGAAGAAAGCCCTCTTTTGAGGGCTTTCTTCTTTTAGACTTATTCTAAATTACCTACATTTAGGTATTGTGTAATTTTCTATTTCATAGTAACTTTGCAACCGAAATAATACCTTATTTATATAAGGGTACAGATTGGATATTATAAAAATAGGTGTAAGGTTAGCGAATGAAAAGATTATTGCTCGTCTTCTGTCTGTTGTCATGTGTGATAATGGCAGAAGCACAAACTAATGATAAGAACGATGGACATATTCAGGCTAAGGATTCCATCCGAAAAGACTCGACGGCATTGTCAAAGGTGCATGCCATCGGAGAGGTGGTCGTGACCGCTCGTGTCAGCAAGGGACCTGTGACCGCTTCGGTGATAGGGAGGGATGCCATGAAACATCTGCAACCCAACAGCCTTGCTGACTTGATGGAGCTCCTTCCTGGTGGATATGCCAAAGATCCTAACATGGGAGAGGCGAACACGATGAGCATTCGTGAGACTGGAACGATGGGAGCGTATGGCTCCACCACTAAGAACAACAACTTTTCGATTTCTTCCCTTGGTACTCAGTTTGTGGTAGACGGAGTACCTATCTCCACCGATGCCAACATGCAGTATTCGCCATTGTCGGATACGCAGTCTTCCACCAGTTCCTCTTCTGTAGAAAACAGCCGCAATATCACCAACCGTGGTGTGGATATGCGCTCTATCTCTACCGATGACATAGAGAGCGTGGAGGTGGTGCGTGGTATTCCTTCCGTGGAATATGGCAATCTGACCAGTGGTCTTGTCAACATCAAGAAGATACGCCGTGCCATCCCATTGACGGCTCGTTTCAAGGCGGATGGCTATAGCAAACTTTTTTCCATAGGCAAGGGCTTGCGCCTCGATGGTGAGGGCAACTCGATATTGAACATGGACTTGGGGTATATGGACTCAAAGATTGACCCTACCGATAATTTTGAGAACTACAAGCGTGTGACGGGTTCTTTGCGCTATACTTATCGTAATGAAAAGTCGGAAAGGCGCACTTGGCAATGGAACTCAGCTTTCGACTATTCGGGCTCTTTCGATGACAGCAAGAGCGACCCGGACGTCAACTTCGGCAAGGTATCGGAATATAAGTCTTCCTATACTCGCTTGGCTTTGACCAACAATGTCTATCTCCGTATGCCGAAGTCTTGGTTGCGTGAGGTGGAAATCAATAGTTCCTTGAGCTTGCAGTTGGATAGATTGCGCCAAAGACAATTGGTGGCTCCACAGCGTTATGGCATCGTGCCGGTATCGTGGTCGGATGGCGAGAATGTGGCGCAGGCTGTGTTCTCGGAATATGAGGCAAGTTATCTATGCGATGGCAAACCGTTTACGGCATTCGTCAAGGCTAAGGCTGTTATGGGATTCAGTGCCTTGAATACCTTTAGCACCGTGAAAGTGGGAGCCAACTGGGACATTGCCAAGAACTTCGGCAAGGGACAGGTGTATGACATGACTCGTCCTTTGAGTTTGTCGGGCTGGAGCTCTCGTCCTCGAAAATACTTAGATATCCCAGCCTTGCAGAACTTTTCTGTTTTTGCAGAGGAACTCCTGAAATGGAGTTGGGCTAAGAGTCGTTTTGAGTTGATGGCAGGTGTACGTCTCAACACCCTTCCTGGTTTGAGTCGCCGATATGACATGAGTGGTAAGGTGTATGCTGACCCACGTGGCAACTTGGCTTGGCATTTTCCAAAGGTCTTCATGGGAGGAAAGCCATTGTCGATGTCACTGAATGTCGGGTATGGTATCACCACCAAGATGCCTACACTCAACTACCTCTATCCAGACAAGGATTATAGCAACTTCATCTGTCTGTCTTATTATGATACCCAGAACCCAGTGGAGAACAGCAAGTTCGTGGTGCATACCTACGTGCAAGATCCCACCAACTATGCCTTGAAGCCAGCCCGCAACAACAAGTGGGAGGTGCGATTGGATATGGAATGGAATGACAATCGTCTCTCTGTGGATTATTTCCGGGAGAAGATGACATCGGGCTTCCGCTATTCTAATATCTATGGCGTATATACTTACCATAGATATGATGCAAGTCAGATGGAGGCAGGGATGGACTATACGACCTTGCCATACGAGGACAGACAGGTGTTGGATGGCTACCAACAAGTTTCGAATGGTAGCAAGTTGGTGAAGCAAGGCATTGAGTTGGCTTTTACCTCCCAGCGCATCCGCAGCTTGAGAACTCGTGTGAATGTGACGGGTGCTTGGTTCCGTACGGAATACTTGAATTCCCAACCGATGTTTGAGAGTGTGAGTGCCGTCATCGACAACCAACCTGTGCGGGAGAAGTATGTCGGACTCTATGATTGGAACGAAGGACGCCAGAACGACCGACTGAATACCAACGTCACCTTCGACACACAGATACCGGAATGGAAGTTGATTTTCACCACTTCCGTGCAGTGCATGTGGCTGGTACGTACCAAGCTGATGTGGAAGAACGGCACGCCAAAGGCATATCTCTCTGCAGAGGACGGAGAACTGCATGACTATACGACAGACAGCGCCAACGACCCTTACTTGATGCAATTGGTGAAGAGCTACAATGATGATTCTTTCAAGCCATTCACGGTACCGATGTCGATGATTGTCAACTTGAAGGTGACCAAGGAGATAGGCAAGTACATGCGTCTCTCATTCTTTGCCAACAAAATATTGGACTATCTGCCCGACTATACAGCGAATGGCAGGGTGATTCGCCGCAATGCCTCCCCTTATTTCGGTGTGGAAGCGGGATTTACATTATAATTTAGAATAAATGATTAAGGATTAATAATATGACTGGTGCATTATTGTTGGATAAGGCTTTTGATAGAATGGGATTAAGGCGATGGATGCAATGCGTGTCCATGGGATGCTTGCTGTTCCTTTCCTTCTTGCTGACGGCTTGTTGGGACCATGTCGATGAGGTGATGCCTGAGACACAGGCTTCCATCCAAGTGGAAATTCCTGATGGAGTGGAAAACTTAAATATCCTCTCGGAGACATTGAAAGTGACCAATCTGTCGACTGGCAAAACCTCTACATATACAGATTTGGGGCAACTCAAGCTGGAAGAGGGATTGTATGATTGTGTCTACTCTGCCGATGTATCTTATCAATTGAAGAATAGTGATGATGAGGCTTCCGAGGTGAAGGGACGCTTGAGCGGAAAGGCGGAGAATGTGGAGGTGACGGGAAAACAGAAGAATATCTCCATCGAAACCTTCCTTTCCACCGACAAGGATGACTTCATCTTCGAGGAAATCTTCTTTGCTGGAACCCTTCGACCTTCAGGTTCCTCCTATATAGGAGATGGGTATGTGAAGATATACAACAATACCGACCATGTGCTCTATGCCGATGGCTTGGCATTGGTGGAGGCAAGGTTCAACTCCACGCAATATTGGCAGTATACGCCGGACATCCGAAAGGACACGATGACCATAGATGCCATTTATGTGATACCTGGCAACGGCAAGGAACATCCTGTGCAACCGGGTGAGAGCTTAGTGCTCTGTGATGTAGGCATCGACCATCGCAATGCCAATCCGCTGTCTTTCGACTTGAGCCATGCCGACTTTGAGTGGTACGATGAGTCAAGTTCGGCGAGCAATATGGACATCGACAGTCCGACGGTTCCGAATCTCGACAAATGGTATTGTTATACGCAGAGCATCTTTATTCTTCACAAGCAAGGATATAAGGCATACGCCTTGGCTCGCATACCAATGGAAAAGGAGGAATATCTGCAAAAATACTATTATCAGTATGACTATGTGCAGCAGACGGCAGCAGGAACATTCTATATGACGGGCAATGGCTACAAGTTGCCTAACTCCTGGATTGTGGATGGTGTGAACCTGTCGGTGGAGAGTGAGAGAAAATGGAATACCTTGCCTCCGTCAGTGGATGCCGGCTGGACTTATTGCAGTAAGGTGAAGAATGACAATAGCCGTTTCTTCCGTAGCGTGAGACGCAAGATGCAATACCTCAATGAAGATGGTACGATGCATCTGCAAGATACCAACAATTCATCGGAAGACTTCAATGACACTTGCATCCCTTCGCTCATCGAGAGGCAGAAGACCGCCATTGACGTGTTAGGTGGCAAGGCTTCGCAAGAGACTTACGATGGGGTAAAGCCGAAGACGAGTGCTTCATCTAAAAGTTTTAAAAGGGAAAGTTCAAACAAAAAGTAAAAGCTGGATATGATGAAGATACGTATAATGACGACGTTGGCTCTGATGGGTATGGCGATGACTTCTATGGCACAAAACGAAGAGGTCTTCTCCAATCCTTCCATGCAGGGTTTCAGATACAATACTTCGCAAAACGAGGTGTCGGTGGGCTATGACTATCGTCATGCCACTACCCCGATGCGCTTGGAGCAAGGGGATGGACATAGCCGTGCCTTCGCCCATGTGGATGCCTATCTGCACAAGGGAAAGGCTACACTCTGGGGAGAGGCAGACTATAGCAATGGCTCGACGAGGAACATCTATTTTTGTGAGACTTCCGATTTCGAACTGCTTTATCCTTATCTCATGGCAGATACTGTGGGTGGCAAGTCGAAGCAAGAGCATTATCATTTCTTGGGTGGCTTTTCTTATCCTGTAGGACGGAGATGGAACATCGGTGCAGAGGGAGCTTATACGGCTCTGATGGAATATCGCACAAGAGACCCTCGACCGAAGAACCTAACTGGTGATTTGCAAGCCAAGTTGGCTGCCTCTTATCGCTTGGGAATGGCATCGGATGGCTATATGTTAGGTTTGGCGGTGAGTGGAAGAAAGTACAAGCAGACCAATGAGGTGAAACTCTACAACGAGGTGAGCGTGCCGACCATTTATCATTTGACGGGACTCGGCAATGACTATTATCGATTCCGTGGCATGAACATTTCCACCTATTATAAGGGATATGGCTTGGGTGTGATGCTCGATTGGTCGAGAGTCAACCAGCGAGGATGGTTTGCCCATGCGGAGTATGGCTACTTGGACATAGACAAGATTATCTCCACGCTCAATGAGTTGCCGATGGCAAACATCAAGGAGTATCGGGAGAAAATCATGGTGGGATACACTACTGGCAATGAACGGAACATCATTGGCTATAATCTGTCGGAGGAAATGATTCGTCGTCGAGGCAGGGAAAATATCTTCGGAACGGCGCAAGACAATGTCTATCCACAGATTTCTAACATGGCTCCCTATATGGCAGACAAGGGCTGTCTCTCAACGGAGGTGAGCTATCGCCATATCTTTCCAAGCAAGTCGGAGTGGGGAATCAAGGGAAGCCTGCGCTACGAGGGCTTTGAGGAGAGTTATGAGCGTCCTTGGCGAAATTTGGAGGAGGATGCCTGGGTGTTGGGCTTGCAACTGTCTGGCAAGATGGTGACTCGCAACTGGCAAGTACTCGGTCGTCTTTCGGGTGAATGCTACTTGAATGCCATGGATGAGTTTGACGTGATGGATGAGGAGGCTAATTCTACCTTGCTTACCCCCGTGGAGCATTATCGTGATTATCTGAGCCAAGACCGCCAGATGTTGGATGCGATGGTAGAGATAGGATATACCAAGAGCAAATTGTTCTCACCATTCGTTCGTATCAACTGGCAATATGCCAAGTATTTGGAGACCGCACATCAGAATCGCTTGGTGGTTTCGATGGGTGTGAAGTTCTAAAGGGATATTTCTCATGGCAAAACAGAACAAAGGAATGTAAAAATATAGAAACATAATATTAACTAAAAGTATAAACGTATGAAAAAGATTACTCTTTTGTTGATGGCAGTGCTGGCATGGGTCGGCAGTGTAAGTGCGCAGGATGCGCAGAGTCTCTTGGCATTCCAGTGGGCTCATACTGTGGAAGGTGCTGCGAATACAGCGAATAATGTGTTTGAGTCGAAGAAGGCTGCTGATGGCTCTTATCTCGTAGCTACTAAAGTGGGTACGAAGACTGCTGCCTTGACAGCTAAGTTTGATGGGGCTACGATTGAGGGCTTCGAGGGAGGTACTTACAAGACTGCAGCTACTGGCAATCTGTTTTTGCAGAAGGTGGGTGTAGATGGTAAAGTGGTTTGGAGCCTTTATTCTACCAAGTGTGATGTGAGTGGTGTTAATGTTGCCCCTACTTCTGATGGTGGTGCTATCTTGGCGGTGAAATCTCGTGCCAATGGTACGACACAAGGCTTTTCTTTGGTGGATGCAGCCGGAAAGTCTGTGGCAATAGACGATATGAAAGAGGATGCCTATTATCTGGTTTTGGCAAAGGTCGATGCTAATGGAAATTGCCTCTGGACTCGTTTGCAGCCAGGCAGCAAAGGTACCATCTCGGATAGCTTTACTATCAATGACTGCGCTGTAGATGAAAATGACAATGTGTATTTGGTAGGCAAGGTAAAAGGAGATTTTAGCTTTGTTGAAACTGTTGGTGGCGCAGGTGTAGACTTATTACCTGATAATAAAACGTCTAATCTCGTCGTGATGAAGTTTAACGCTGATGGCAAGTTTGTGAATGCACAAACTGCAGGCACAGCAACAGCCAGCTCTACTGCCGACAGAGTGGTTTACCATGATGGAAAACTGTATGTGGTTGCTACCGTGACAGGTCAGGGTATGACTGTTGGTGAAGATGAGTGGGAGAAGACTGTTGAGGCTGATGCTTCTTTGCCAACTTTGTTCTTAATGGCTATCAATGCCAATAACTTGGCGGATGTTGTTTATGTCAAGAGTTTGTCTTCTATTGCCAACAAAGCGAAAAAGCCAACTTTGGTTGTACAGAACAAGGCTTTAAGCTATGTCAATGGTAACCTTTATTTGACAGGTGCCGTAAATGGTGGCTTGAGTGCAGATGGAGTAACTGTCGATACCGAGGGAACTGCATTGAAGGGATTCATTTTGAAGGCGAATGCTGAGGATGGCATTATCTTGGCTATGGGTGTCAATGACAAAAAGGCAGCTGGAATCACCAATTACTTCGGTGTTTATGAGGGTGAGAATACCATCTATACTCTTGGTTATGATATGGCTCAATCTAAGTCTGCGATTCTCTTTACATACAACAAGTCTGATTTGACCAAGACTGGTGAATTTGCTGTCTCTAACTTAGCTTCTGGTGCCATTTGCGCTCCAATGCTCGTGGATGGCAACAAACTCTTGTTGATGAGCCGTGGTAAGGCTGCTCCTCTTACATTTGCAAATACGGAGAATCAATTGGAAGGTTTCTCTGACTGGGGCAGTATGTATTGTCTTTATGCAATCTCTGATGTGCCTACAGCTATTAAGAACATCTCTTATGCTGCCAATGGAGCAGATAAGGTAGATGTTTATTCCATCAATGGTGTACGCATAAAGACTGGTGTTTCGCTTGAAAATGCCACTCTGAATCTTGCCAAGGGAGTTTATGTCGTAGGCAATAAGAAAATTGTTGTCAAGTAACAGGCAAGTTGCTTTTGTATTCGAGTTGACTTTTCTATAGTTCGGTCAATTTCATTATTAATTATATAAATAACAATATGAAGAAACAATTCCTCGGTCTGTTCCTTCTCGCTGCCATTCCTGTTTCGCTCCCTGCACAGAACGTAGAGCAGGATGCATCTATCCGACAGGGTAAGTTGAAGAACGGACTCACTTATTACATTCGTCATAACGACAAGGAGGCAGGTCTCGCCGACTTCTATATTGCCCAGCGTGTAGGCTCCATCTTGGAAGAACCTCGTCAGCGCGGCTTGGCTCACTTCTTGGAACACATGGCTTTCAATGGTACCAAGCACTTCCCTGGCAAGGGAAAGAAACTCGGCATCGTGCCTTGGTGCGAGACCATCGGTGTGAAGTTTGGCGCCAATCTCAATGCTTATACCTCTGTAGACCAAACAGTATATCATATCGGCGCCGCTCCTATCAAGCGTGAGGGCATCATCGACTCTTGTCTCTTGGTGCTCAACGACTGGAGCCAGTTCATTCTCCTCGAAGACAAGGAGATAGACAAGGAGCGTGGTGTCATTCATGAGGAGTGGCGCAACCGACGCACGGGCATGGCGATGCAGCGCATGATGGAGAACGTGATGCC
>SAMEA104315437__coassemble_402_pt1 | contig 22933 bp, 15 predicted proteins | sample SAMEA104315437__metabat2_high_PE_043 | metagenome-assembled genome bin SAMEA104315437 (sample SAMEA104315437) | gut metagenome | biome: Monkey gut; feature: monkey-associated habitat; material: faeces | place: China | collected 2013 | reverse complement strand
GAGGATTACAAGAATGATGTCGAGAAGACATTGAAGGACTATCGTAAGAAAGCTAACGTTCCTGGTTTCCGTCCAGGTCAGGCTCCTATGGGCATGATTAAGCGTCAGTTTGGTACATCTGTAAAGATGGATGCTGTCAACAAGTTGGTTGGCCAGCAGATTTACAAGTATGTACAGGACAACAAAATCCAGATGCTCGGTGAGCCTCTCCCATCAGAGAAGCAGGAGCCAGTAGACATCGAAAAGGATGGTCCATATACATTCATGTTTGATATCGCTGTCGCTCCAGAGTTCAAGGTTGCTCTTTCTGGTCGTGACAAGGTAGATTACTACAAGATCACAGTTGACGATAAGATTCTTGACCAGCAGGTTGATATGTATGCTTCTCGTGCAGGTAGCTATGAGAAGGCAGAGAGCTATCAGGAGAATGATATGTTGAAGGGTGACTTGCGTGAGCTTGATGAGAATGGCAACACTAAGGAAGGTGGCATCACTGTAGAGGGTGCTATCTTGATGCCAAGCTACATCAAGGTTGACGAGCAGAAGAATCTCTTCAATGACGCTAAGGTAGGTGATATCATCACTTTCAATCCTAAGAAGGCTTACCCTGACAATGATACAGAGGTTTCTTCTCTCTTGAAGATTGAGCGTGAGGCAGTGAAGGACTTGGAGTCTGAGTTCAGCTTCCAGGTAACAGAAATCCAGCGATTCAAGAAGCATGAGGTCAACGAGGAGCTCTTCAAGCAGGCTCTCGGTGAGGATACTGACGTAAAGGACGAGGCTGCTTTCCGTGCAAAGATCGCAGAGGGTTTGAACGCTCAGTTGGTTAACGACTCTGACTATAAGTTCATCCTCGATGTTCGCGCTCATTGCGAGAAGAAGGTTGGTAAGTTGGAGTTCCCAGACGCTTTGTTGAAGCGCATCATGTTGGCTAACAACAAGGATAAGGGTGAGGACTTCGTAGAGAAGAACTACGAGCAGAGCATCAAGGAGTTGACTTGGCACTTGATCAAGGAGCAGCTCATCAAGGCTCAGGACATCAAGATTGATGATAACGACATCAAGGAGACTGCTAAGGAAGCAGCTCGCGCTCAGTTCGCTCAGTATGGTATGACAAACATTCCAGAGGAGTATATTGAGAACTATGCTAATGAGATCATCAAGAAGGGTGACAGCACAGATGCACTTGTAGATCGCTCTATCGACCGTAAGTTGGCTGCTACATTGAAGAACGTAGTTAAGTTGAACGAAAAGGAGATTTCTGTTGAAGATTTCAACAAGATGATGCAAGAATAATATTTTTTTTGAAAAAAATAGCAATTTATTTCGAGGTTATCGACTTTTTTTATTATCTTTGTTCCACGGAACGAGAAATAGAGGTCGATAACCTCGATTTTCGTATGTGTTTTTTGAATAAAATAACGATATAATATGAACGATTTTAGAAAGTACGCAACTAAGCATCTCGGTATGAGTGGAATGGTGCTTGACGATGTCATCAAGTCGCAAGCTCAGTATCTCAATCCATACATTTTGGAAGAGCGTCAGCTCAATGTGACGCAGATGGATGTGTTCTCTCGCTTGATGATGGACCGTATCATCTTCTTGGGAACAGAAATTGATGATTATACAGCAAATACATTACAAGCGCAATTGCTTTACTTGGATTCTGTGGATAGTGGCAAGGACATCTCTATCTACATCAATAGCCCTGGTGGTAGTGTAACCGCAGGCTTGGGCATCTATGATACCATGCAGTTTATCTCAAGTGACGTGGCTACCATCTGCACAGGTATGGCTGCTTCTATGGGCGCAGTCTTGTTGGTGGCTGGTCAGGAAGGTAAGCGTTCTGCGTTGCCTCATAGCCGCGTGATGATTCACCAGCCATTGGGTGGTGTCCAGGGACAAGCTTCTGATATCGAGATCGAGGCTAAGGAAATCCAAAAGTTCAAGAAGGAATTGTATACCATCATCTCTAACCATTCTCATACACCATACGAGAAAGTATGGGCAGACAGTGATCGCAACTACTGGATGACTGCAGAAGAGGCTAAGGAGTATGGCATGATTGATTCTGTATTGGTTCGTAAATAAAATACATTATATATATAATAAGGTATGCCTAAGAAAGTTTGTAGCTTTTGTGGAAGAAGTGAATCGGAGGTGAAATTGTTGATAACGGGTATCAACGCTTTTATCTGCGAGGATTGTTCTCGCCAGGCTTGGGACATCGTGCAGTCTACAGGTGTGTTGAACGACAACAAGACTGATGCGAAGTTCGCATTGAAGGATGTGCCAAAGCCTGTGGACATCAAAAAGTATCTTGACGAGTATATCATCGGTCAGGATGAGGCGAAGCGTTTCCTCTCTGTTTCTGTCTATAACCATTACAAGCGATTGCAGCAGCAAAAGACGGATGATGGTGTGGAGATAGAAAAGAGCAATATCATTATGGTGGGAAGCACGGGTACGGGTAAGACATTGTTGGCTCGAACCATCGCTAAGATGCTTGATGTGCCATTCACCATCGTTGATGCCACCGTTTTCACAGAGGCAGGATATGTCGGCGAAGATGTAGAAAGTATATTGAGCCGTCTGTTGCAAGTGGCAGATTATGATGTCGCTGCGGCTGAGCGTGGAATCGTCTTCATCGATGAGATTGACAAGATAGCTCGTAAGAGCGACAACCCTTCCATCACGCGAGATGTGAGTGGAGAAGGTGTGCAGCAAGGCTTGTTGAAACTCTTGGAGGGAACTATGGTCAATGTGCCACCTAAGGGCGGTCGTAAGCACCCAGACCAGGATTATATCCATGTGGATACCAGAAACATCCTTTTCATCTGTGGTGGTGCTTTCGATGGAATAGAACGGAAAATCGCACAGCGCCTGAATACGCATGTAGTGGGTTACAATTCTGTGCAGAATGTCAGGAACATAGACAAGAGTGACTTGATGAAATATATCTTGCCACAAGACTTGAAGTCCTTTGGCTTGATTCCTGAGATTATTGGACGTCTACCAGTGCTTACCTATTTGAATCCTTTGGACAGAGATGCATTGAGAAAGATTTTGGTGGAACCAAAGAACTCTATCATCAAGCAATATGTCAAATTGATGGAGATGGATGGCATCAAGCTCAGCTTTGATGAGGATGCCTTGGACTGCATTGTGGACAAGGCGGTGGAATACAAACTCGGTGCCCGTGGTCTTCGCTCGATAGTAGAGGCCATCATGATGGATGCCATGTTTGAAATCCCATCCAAGAATGTGAAGGAATTCACGGTGACTTTGGATTACGCAAAGGCACAGTTAGATAAGGCTCATCTTCAGAAGTTGGAGTCTGCATAACAAGGGCTATGGGAGGTGACTCCTATAGTTCTTATACCATTAAAAATATAAAAACACTATAGAATAGGCTGAATATGACAGAACAGGTTAATCTTACGGAACAGCTAAAACACTATTTCGGCTTTGATAAGTTCAAGGGCGATCAAGAGGCTATCATCAGAAATCTGATGGGTGGAAACGATACTTTCGTGTTGATGCCTACCGGAGGTGGCAAAAGCTTATGCTATCAATTGCCATCACTGATAATGGAAGGCACCGCTATTGTGATTTCGCCTTTGATTGCATTGATGAAAAATCAGGTAGACGTTATCAATGGATTGAGTGAGGATGATGGGGTGGCTCATTATCTCAACTCTTCATTAAATAAGTCTGCCATCGAAAAAGTAAAGAATGACATTCTTTCCGGGAAGACGAAACTGCTATATGTAGCTCCAGAGTCGTTGACGAAGGAGGACAATGTGGATTTCTTGAAAACGGTGAAAATCTCATTTTATGCTGTTGATGAGGCGCACTGTATCTCTGAGTGGGGACATGATTTCCGCCCAGAGTATCGTCGTATTCGTCCTATTATTAATCAGATAGGGCAGGCACCTGTCATCGCACTTACCGCTACAGCTACCGACAAGGTGCGTACGGATATCAAGAAGAGCTTGGGCATAGCCGACGCAAAGGAGTTCAAGAACTCATTCAATCGTCCAAACCTTTATTATGAGGTACGTCCTAAGATGAAGGATATCGATAGACAGATTATCATGTTTATCCGACAGCATCCTGGCAAGAGCGGTATCATCTATTGTCTTTCAAGAAAGAAGGTTGAGGAATTGGCTGAAGTCTTGAAGGCCAATGACATAAAGGCTGCGCCTTATCATGCAGGCTTGGATTCTGCTACTCGTTCCCAGACACAAGATGATTTCTTGATGGAGAAAATCGACGTGATTGTTGCTACCATCGCATTTGGAATGGGTATTGACAAGCCTGATGTGCGTTTTGTGATCCATTATGATATTCCTAAGAGTTTGGAGGGCTACTATCAGGAAACAGGACGCGCTGGTCGAGATGGTGGCGAGGGAATCTGTATCGCCTTCTATGCTCGAAAGGATCTGAAGAAATTGGAGAAGTTCATGGAGAACAAGCCTGTGGCAGAGCAGGACATTGGTAGACAGTTGTTGCAGGAAACCGCTGCCTATGCCGAGTCTTCTGTTTGTAGGCGCAAGATGTTGCTCCATTACTTTGGTGAGGAATATGGCGAGGAGAATTGTCATAATTGTGATAACTGTCTGCATCCTACCACAAAGATAGAGGCCAAGGATGCCTTGTTGGTGGTATTGAAGGCCGTTGCTGCCGTGAAGGAAAACTTCAGGCAGGAGTATATCATCGACTTTGTGAAGGGCCGAGCTACTGATGACATCGTCTCGCATAAGCACCATGAATTGGAAGAATTTGGTGGTGGCGAGGATATGAACAACAAGTTGTGGAATCCTGTGATACGCCAAGCCTTGCTTGCTGGTTATCTCAAAAAAGACGTGGAGAATTACGGCTTGTTGAAGTTGACTGCTGCCGGAAAGCGTTTTATCAAAACCCCGGAATCTTTCATGATAGTGGAAGACCGTGAGTTTAAGGATGATTACGATGGGGCGTCTTTGCATGACGGAACCACGGGAGCCTTGGATCCAGAGCTTTATTCTATGTTGAAGAATTTCCGCAAGAGCTTTGCCAAAAAGCATGGTTTGCCTCCTTATGTCATCTTCCAAGATGTTTCTTTGGAGCAAATGGCGACGATGTATCCAGTGAACATGCAAGAATTGCAAAATGTCCAGGGCGTGGGTGCAGGTAAGGCTAAGCGCTTTGGCAAGGAGTTCTGTGAGATGATTCAGAAGTATTGTGAGGAGAACTGCATTGAGCGTCCAGAGGAACTTCGAGTGAGAACCGTGGCGAAGAAGTCTATGCTCAAGGTTTACATCATTCAGAGCATCGATCGCCAAATTGCCTTGGATGACATCGCAGAAGCAAAGGGATTGGAATTTGAGGAACTCTTGGACGAGATAGATGCAATTGTCTATAGTGGTACCAAATTGAACATCGACTATTTCATAGAAGAGGTGGTGGATGACGACCATGTAGACGACATCTATGATTACTTCATGGAAAGCGAGACAGATGACTTGGAGACAGCCTTGGATGAGTTGGGCGAGGACTATTCAGAGGATGAAATACGACTCGTAAGAATTAAGTTCTTGTCAGAACAAGCCAACTAATCACGTTAAATAGCTTTAATAACGTAAGAAAAACGTAAAAAGCGTGGCTTATCTGAAATTTTATTGCTAAATTTGCACGCAATAAATTTTTAAACGGTTACAATATGTCATCATTTGTTGCAGATAAAATTGTAATGGACGGACTCACTTATGACGATGTCCTTTTGATCCCTGCTTATTCAGAGGTACTACCTAAAGAGGTAGAGTTGAAAACCAGATTTTCTCGAAACATCGAGTTGAATGTTCCATTTGTCACTGCTGCGATGGACACTGTTACCGAGGCTTCTATGGCAATCGCTATTGCCCGTGAAGGTGGTATCGGTGTTATCCACAAGAACATGACAATCGAGGAACAGGCTCGTCAGGTTGCCATCGTGAAGCGTGCCGAGAATGGTATGATCTATGATCCAGTCACGATTCGTCGTGGAAGTACTGTCAAGGATGCGCTTGATATGATGCATGATTATCATATTGGTGGTATTCCAGTGGTGGATGAGGAGAATCATTTGGTAGGTATCGTCACAAACCGAGACCTTCGTTTTGAGCGTCGCTTGGATAAGAAGATTGACGAAGTCATGACAAGTGAGAATCTTGTAACTACCCATATCCAGACAGATTTGTTTGCTGCGGCTCAGATTTTGCAGGAAAACAAGATTGAGAAATTGCCAGTGGTAGACAATGCCAACCATTTGGTAGGTTTGATTACTTACAAGGATATTACCAAGGCTAAGGATAAGCCAATGGCATGCAAGGACGAGAAGGGCCGCCTTCGTGTTGCTGCTGGTGTTGGCGTAACAGTCGATACTTTGGATCGTGCACAGGCTTTGGTTGACGCTGGTGCGGATGCTATCGTTATTGATACAGCCCATGGTCATTCCAAGGGTGTTGTTGACAAGTTGCATGCCGTGAAGTCTGCATTCCCAAATGTGGATGTTGTTGTCGGTAACGTCGCAACAGGTGCCGCTGCGAAATATCTCGTAGAGAATGGTGCTGATGGCGTAAAGGTCGGCATCGGCCCTGGTTCTATTTGTACAACTCGTGTCGTTGCAGGTGTCGGTGTTCCTCAGTTGAGTGCAGTATATGACGTATACTCAGCTTTGCAGGGTACCAATGTTCCTTTGATTGCTGATGGCGGTCTTCGCTATTCTGGTGACATCGTTAAGGCTTTGGCAGCTGGTGGTAGCTGTGTCATGATTGGTTCTCTTGTGGCAGGTACCGAGGAGAGTCCTGGTGATACCATCATCTTCAATGGTCGTAAGTTCAAGAGCTATCGTGGTATGGGTTCTTTGGAGGCAATGGAACAGAAGAATGGTTCTAAGGACCGTTACTTCCAGAGTGATACCAAGGATGTGAAGAAGTTGGTTCCAGAGGGTATTGCTGGCCGTGTTCCTTACAAAGGCACTGTCCAGGAGGTAATCTATCAGTTGATGGGTGGTTTGCGCTCAGGCATGGGCTATTGCGGTGCTGCAACTATCGAGAAACTTCATGATGCTAAATTTACTCGCATTACCAATGCGGGTGTCTTAGAGAGCCATCCACATGATATCACTATCACAAGTGAGGCTCCTAATTATAGTCGTCCAGAATAATTAATTAATATGAAATTTTATGCGCTTATAGCAGCTATGCTTCTTTCGGGAAGCATAGCTTTTGCTCAGAATGATCCTACTGTTATGACGATTAACGGTCAACCTGTTAGTCGTTCCGAATTTGAGTATTCTTATAATAAGAACAACTCTAATGGTGTAATTGATAAGAAAACGGTTAAAGAATACGTCGATTTATTCGTTAATTACAAGTTGAAAGTCTTGGCAGCATTGGATGCCAAGTTGGATACTTTGTCTTCTTTTAAAAAGGAGTTCGCTTCTTATCGCGACCAGCAAGTAAGACCATCTTTTATCAACTCTTCTGATGTGGAGGCTGAGGCGTATAAGATTTATAAAGAAACTCAAGAACGTATAGATGGGGCAGGTGGCATGGTGAAACCTGCTCACATCTTGATATTGTTGAAGCAGAAGGCATCTTCTGAGGAGCAAGCCAAAGCAAAGGCGAAAGCTGATTCTATTTACAATGTCTTGCGACATGGTGGGAATTTCGCAGATTTGGCAAAGCGCTTTTCTGATGACAAGGGAACTGCCGTCAAAGGTGGCGAATTGCCTTGGTTGACCAAGGGACAGACCGTAAAAGCATTTGAGGATGCCGTCTTTTCCATGAAAGTGGGCGAACTGCGTGCTCCAGTCTTGTCTGAATTTGGTTATCATATCATCAAATTGGATGGAAAGCAAAACTTTATGCCGTATGATTCTGTCAAGAATGACATCTATCGTTTCATTGATGCAAGAGGTATCAGGGAAAGGATAGTTGATGAGAAATTAGACTCATTGGCAAAACAGTTGCCAAATAGCGACAAGGAGAACTTGTTGGAGCAGAGAGCAGAAGAATTGTCTGCCAAGGATTCCGATATGAAGTACTTGATTCGTGAATATCATGATGGATTGTTGCTCTATGAGATCAGCAATCGTTTGGTATGGGACAAGGCTTCCAAGGACGAGGCTGCCTTGGCAAAGTATTTTGCAAAGAATAAGAAAAAGTACAATTGGGAGCAACCTCGTTTCAAGGGAATGGCTTATCACGTCAAGGAACTTGCTGATGTCAAGGCTGTTCAAAAGAGTGTCAAGGGAAAGCCTTTCGGAGAATGGGCAGAGATCTTGCGCAATACATTCAATAAGGACTCTGTGATTCGCATTCGTGTGGAGAAAGGATTGTTTAAGAAAGGAGACAATGCTTTAGTGGACAAGATGGTCTTTCATAAAGACACGACCGTGCAAACATTGAAAGATTATCCTTATGACGCAACTTTTGGTAAGGTCCTCAAGAAAGGTCCAGAGAACTATTCTGATGTGAAGGCTTTGGTAATAGCTGATTATCAGGATGAGTTGGAGAAAGAATGGGTTGCTGCTCTGAGAAAGAAATATCCTGTGGTCGTAGACGAGAAAGTCTTGGCTACGGTCAATAAACATTAATATATATAGAAAGATTTTTCATGAATATTTTGAAAAAAATAAGTGTAGCTTTTGTAGCTTTGTTGTTCGTTGTAGGGATAACGGCTAACTCTGATATGTCTTTTCGTGGCATGTTGGGAGATGATGCTGATACTTTGAAAACAGCGACAGAGCCGGTTGATAGCCCTAAGATCAATGAGAACAGCGTTGTCGACGAGGTGGTTTGGGTCGTAGGTGATGAACCTATCCTAAAATCAGATGTCGAGGCAACACGACTTCAAGGTGAGGCTGAGGGCATTCGATTCTCTGGTGATCCTGATTGCTCTATCCCAGAGCAGATTGCTTTGCAGAAATTGTTTTTGCATCAGGCTGCTATTGATAGTATCGAGGTGTCGGAGTCAGAGGTGATTACTGGTATCGATGAGCAAATCAACCATTGGATATCTTTGGCTGGCTCTCGTGAGAAGTTGGAGGAGTATCGTAAGCAGACGATTACCCAAATGCGTCAATCCATGCACGATGATTTCAAGAATAGCCAACTTATCCAGAAGATGAAGGAAGAACTTGTTAAGGACATCAAGGTTTCTCCTGCTCAGGTAAGACAGTATTTCAAGAATCTTCCTTCCGATAGCATTCCTTTTGTTCCTACAGAGGTGGAGGTTGAGATTTTGACCAATCAACCAAAAATCTCTATGGAGGAAATTAATAGGGTGAAAGACCAGTTGCGTGAGTTTACAGACCGTGTTAATAAGGGCGAGACTTCCTTTGCTACATTGGCACGTTTGTATTCCGAAGACCCAGGTTCTGCCCGAATGGGAGGTGAGATGGATTATGTGGGCCGTGGTATGTTGGACCCTGCTTTTGCCAATGTGGCATTCAACTTGACGGACCCAAAGAAAATCTCAAAGATTGTAGAGTCTGAGCTTGGTTTCCATATCATTCAGTTGATAGATAAGCGAGGCGACAAAATCAAGTGCCGTCACATTCTTCTCAAGCCACAGGTTTCCCAGGATGCAATCGATAAGGCTATCTCACGCTTGGATTCCATCGGCGACGACATTCGTGCCAACAAGTTCTCTTTCGAGGATGCAGCGACAGTCTTGTCTGATGACAAGGACACTCGTTCCAACAAGGGTTTGATGGCAAACTACACACAGGGTGGTAGCCGTACTTCTCGTTTCCAGATGAAGGACCTGCCTACGGAAGTGGCTCGTGCCATAGACACGATGAAAGTCGGCGAGATTTCCGCACCATTCACGATGATCAACAGCAAGGGCAAGACCACTTGTGCGATTGTCAAGTTGATAAAAAGAGTGGAGGGGCACAGAGCTACTATCACCGAAGACTTCCAAGTGATGAAAGATGTCGTCTTGGCTAAGGAACGCGAGAAAACTTTGCATGATTGGGTAGTGGATAAGATCAAGCGTACTTATGTACGTATGAACGACCGATACAAAGATTGTAAGTTTGAATATCAAGGTTGGATCAAATGATAAGAATCAGTAACTTTATAAAAAAGTATAAGACAGGGCATAGAATCATCTTCTCAATGGTTCTATGCCTATTTGGGTTTTGTTTGGTGCAAGCGATGATTGCACCAAAGCTGAAGAAAAAACGTCCTCAGGGGGATAGGGTTTATCTCTTGCATGCCGATGAACTGATGTACGACATGTATGGAAATAATCCTGACGCCCAGATTTTGAAGGGAAAGGTGTCTTTCTTGCACCAAGGAGCGCATCTTACTTGCGACAGTGCTTATTTCTATCAGAATGCCAATTCCGTCAAGGCTTTTGGACATGTTCATTTCAAGCAGGGCGATACCTTGTCCTTGACTTGCGATAGGGCGGATTACGATGGAATGATGCAGATGATGCACGCTCGCAACAATGTGGTCCTGCATCATAGAAGACAAGTCTTGCGTACAGACAGCTTGGATTATGACCGTTTGTATAATATGGCAAACTTCTTTGAGGGCGGAACTTTAATTGATGGAAAAGACCGCTTGGTTTCCGATTGGGGAGAGTATCATACCAAGACAAGACAGGCGAAGTTCGTTTATAATGTAAAGTTGCGCAGTGGTAAGGACCTTGTGACAACAGATACGTTGTATTATGATGTCCATAAGTCAAAGGCTCACATGGTGGGACCTTCTAAGATAGTGTCTGGCGCAAGTGTCGTACATACGGAGAATGGTTATTATGACACCAAGACAGACAGGGCAGAGCTGTATGGTCGTTCCACGATGGTGGACAAGGACAAGACCATCACGGGCGACAGCTTGTACTATGTAAAGAATGGTACGAGTACGGGTTATGGCAATGTGGTCTATGTAGACAAGAAAAACAAGAACTCTCTTCATTGCAATTATTTGCGATACAATGAGAAGACGGGCTATGGTTTCGCAACTCGAAATCCTGTTGCCATCGATTATTCCCAGAAAGATACGTTGTGGATGCATTCCGATACGATGAAGATCTACACCTTCAATATCAATACAGATTCCGTGTACCGCAAGGTTCATGCTTATCGCAAGGTGAGGGCTTTCAGAAATGACGTGCAAGCAGTGTGCGATTCTTTGGTATTCAACTCGCAAGACTCTTGTATGACGATGTACAAGGACCCTATCGTTTGGAATGTGAACAGACAGCTGTTGGGTGAGGTCATCAAGGCATATATGAATGACTCTACCATCAGGTTTGCCCATGTCATCGGTCAGGCTTTGTCCATCGACCAGATGCCAGACAGCATCCATTTCAATCAAGTGGCTTCCAAGGAGATGAAGTCTTATTTTGAAAATGGACAAGCTCGAATGGGAGAGTCCATAGGAAATGTGCAGACCGTTTATTATCTGACCAATGACAAGGACAGTTCTTTGGTGGGATTGAACTATATGGAGACGGATACGATGAGGATGTATCTCAGCCCAGAAAGGCAGTTGCAGAAAATATGGGCAAACAAGTCCGTTGGTACGTTCTATCCGATTACGCAGGTGCCGGCATCAAAGACCAAACTTCCAAATTTCGCTTGGTTTGATGACATCAGACCGAAAGACAAGGACGATATATATGTCTGGAGGGGTAAAAAGCAAAATCAGCAGTTGAAGGTTACACCTCGCCATGCAGCGCCTTTGCAAGTCTTGGGACAAGGAAAACAAGGGGATGGCTTGGAACAGAAACCGGGCGAAACGGTCGTAGGGAAAGAAGCTAATGGCGATTCCAATATAGAGAAAAAATCAAGCGATGCAGTTTCTGAAAAGCCAAAACAGGCAGTTTCTGAAAAGACAAAGCAAGCCGTTTCTTCAAGGAAGAATAAAGGAAAGTCTATAAATTCTAAAAAGTAAAGCATGAGTGATATCATTCAGTTGTTGCCTGATTCCGTAGCGAATCAGATAGCTGCAGGAGAAGTAATTCAGAGACCGGCCTCTGTTGTCAAGGAGTTGGTGGAAAACTCCGTGGATGCAGAGGCAAAACGTATTGATGTTGCTGTGGTTGATGCAGGAAGAACGAGTATCCTTGTCATAGACGATGGCAAGGGTATGTCGGAGACAGATGCAAGATTGGCTTTTGAGAGACATGCCACTTCCAAGATTCGAAAGGCCGACGATTTGTTTAACCTCCATACCAATGGCTTTCGAGGGGAAGCCTTGGCGTCTATCGTGGCTGTGGCACAGGTCGTCGTGAAAAGCCGTCAGCCAGATTCCGAGGTGGGTACGCAACTATCCATGTCTGGCTCCAAGTTTGAGGGGCAGGAACCTTGTTCTTGTCCGGTTGGCACAAGTTTCTCTGTGAACAACTTATTCTATAATGTACCCGCGCGAAGAAAATTCTTGAAGTCGAATTCTACGGAACTGAATAATATCTTGACGGCTTTCGAGCGTATCGTCTTGGTAAATCCTCATATAGCCTTTACCATGCATAGCAACAATACGGAGTTGTTCAACTTGAAGGAAGGCAATTTGCGCCAACGTATCATTGATGTCTTTGGCAAGAAAATCAATCACGATCTCTTGCCAGTCAATGTGGAGACCACCATGTGCAAGATTTCCGGATTTGTGGGTAAACCAGAGTCTGCCCGTAAGAAAGGTGCTCACCAGTTCTTCTTTGTCAATGGAAGATACATGAAGCATCCTTACTTCAACAAGGCTGTCATGACGGCATACGACCGTCTGGTTCCGCAAGGTGAGCAGGTGCCTTATTTCCTTTACTTTGATGTGAATCCCAACGACATCGATGTCAATATACATCCTACCAAGACAGAGATTAAGTTTGAGAACGAGCAGGCGATTTGGCAGATATTGATGGCGGCAGTGAAGGAGTCCATTGGCATGTTCAATGATGTGCCAACGATAGATTTCGACACGGAGGACAAGCCAGAGATACCTATCTTCAATCCAGACGTGGCACCTTCTGCCAATGCACCAAAGATTAGCTTGAATCCTCATTACAATCCGTTTAAGTCAACAGCCTCCAAGCCTCAGAGCGTAGAAAAGGCTCCTGATGATCAGTGGGAGGTGCTATATGAGGGCTTGAACGACCAGGACAGTATGCCTCAAGAAGCAGACATCTTCGAGTCACGCTCAGGAGTGTGGCCAGAAGATTCTCGGTCAGAAGAGAATCTGACAGCCAACAGTATCTTGGAGGAAAAGTCGCCAGCCCATTACCAGTACAAGGGAAAGTATGTGATGACGGCGGTGAAGTCGGGCTTGATGATTATCGACCAGCATCGTGCCCATGTCCGTGTGCTGTATGAACGATACTTGGAGCAACTGCGCCAGCAAACTAATCATTCTCAGAAAGTGTTGTTCCCGGAAGTCCTTCAGTTCCCAGCATCGGATGAGGTAATCTTGGAAAAAGTATTGCCAGAGATGTCGAAGATAGGCTTCGAGTTGGATAACCTTGGTGGTGGCAGTTATGCTGTCAATGCCATTCCGTCAGGTTTGGACGGCATCAATCCGCTTCACTTGATACAAGATATGGTGTTTTCGGCAAAGGAAAAGGGCGTTTCTGCTATGGAGGAAGTACATCAATCTTTGGCATTGACCTTAGCTCGCAATGCGGCCATTCCCCAAGGACAAGTGCTGAGCAATGATGAGATGGAAAAGTTGGTCAACGATTTGTTTGCTTGCCAGAATCTCAACTATACTCCGGATGGCAAGAATGTGCTTTGTATTCTGAAACAGCAAGAGATAGAGCATCTTTTGGGCTAAAAGTAGGCTGAAATGCTATAAAGAAGTAGGGCGAAATGCTACAAAATGCTGTTTTTTTATCATTTTGTAGCATTTTTTTTAGAAAAAATAGAGCTATTAAAAAAATAAATCGTAATTTTGCCGACAAATTAAAAGATGATTCTGGTTTTTAAGAATAATATATATTGATAGTTAAAATAATAGGTTATGAAAAAGTTATTAGCTGTACTGGCCTTTGCTGGTATTTCTATGAGCGGTTTCGCTCAGGATGCAACACCTACAGAAAAGTATAGTGTTGCCACAAATTCTTTCTGGAGCAACTGGTTTATTCAGGTAGGTGCCGATTGGAATGCTTGGTACTCAAGTGAGGAGCATGGTCAAGACTTGGCTCGTAGTCCTTTCAAGAAGTTCCGTTCCAACGCTGGTGCTTCTATCGCATTGGGTAAGTGGTTCACTCCTGGTCTCGGTTTGCGTACAAAGCTTCAGGGCTTTTGGGGCAAGCAAGTTTATGATCCTGCAACAAAGACTACTGGCAATTCTAACAAATACTGGTTGTTGAATGAACAGGCTATGTTCAATCTCAGCAATTTGCTTTGTGGCTATAACGAAAACCGTGTTTGGAATGTTATCCCATTCGCTGGTGGTGGTATTGGTCGTACAATGACTCACGACCTCTACGCTATGGATCTTAGCTTCGGTGTTCAGTCTACATGGAAGGTTGCTAAGCATCTTAATATCTACCTTGAGGCTGGATGGAACCGTATCGAAACTGATATTGACGGTGGTGACCAGACTAATGACAGAAGAGGTTGGGATTCTCATGACAACAACATCTATGCTGAATTAGGTTTGACCTTCAACTTGGGTAAGGCTAACTGGAAGAAGACTCCAGATGTAGATGCAATCAATGCTCTTCATCAGTCAGAGCTTGATGCGCTCAACGCTAAGTTGAATGATGCAAATGCAGAGAATGAGCGTTTGAAGACTTTGCTTGCTAACCAGAAGCCAGTTGAGACTCCAGCTGCAGTTAAGGAATTCGTGACAACTCCAGTTTCTGTATTCTTCAACATCAACAAGACTAACATCGCTTCTCAGAAGGATCTTGTAAATGTACAGGCTGTTGCTAAGTACGCAAAGGAGAATGGTGCGAAGTTGCTCGTTAATGGTTACGCTGATAGTGCTACTGGTACTCCAGCCATCAACCAGAAACTTTCTGAGGGTCGTGCTCAGGCTGTTGCTGATGAGCTCGTTAAGATGGGCGTAGAGAAAGATAACATCACAACTAAGGCTAATGGTGGTGTAGATGAGCTTTCTCCAATCTCATTCAACCGTCGTGCTACCGTTCAGGTTACAGAGTAATTTTTGAATTTTTGCTCAAATTCATATATGAAGCGGATGCTCTTTCGAAGGGCATCTGCTTTTTTAGTGTCTTAAAACAAGGTCTTGTTTTATATAACTCAATGTTTTAAACCAATAAAAATGATGTTTTTAATCATTGCGAAGCTATATTATATATATAATAGGTATATTTTTATGAAATCAAGTTAGTGCCTAAGAGTAGGCGGTCAATCTCTTAAAAACAGCGAAAATACCTGTTTTGGGCAGTAAAAACATTGATTTTACCCCTAAAAAACAAGGAAAATGGACTTTTTTTACAAAAAAGTGAAAAAAGTTGCCGAAAAATTTGGTGGAACCGGAAAAAGTTACTACCTTTGCAACCGCTTACGAAAAGTAAGGGCGCTTAGCTCAGCTGGTTTAGAGCATCTGCCTTACAAGCAGAGGGTCGGCGGTTCGAATCCGTCAGCGCCCACTATAGGGGTGGTTCCCTGTGGTTCATTAGAGTTGCAGGGAATATTTTAAGGGCGTTTAGCTCAGCTGGTTTAGAGCATCTGCCTTACAAGCAGAGGGTCGGCGGTTCGAATCCGTCAACGCCCACCAAGAAGTCTTGCATTAGTTTGCAAGGCTTTTTTTTGTTTTTAAACTAATTTATCATTATTTTTTTTCTCCTTTCATTTTATTTGTTTACCTTTGCAGCCTATTCAAATATAATAATACGTATTAGTTATGAATTTAGATTTGCTGACAGCCATATCACCAATTGATGGTCGTTATAGGGGAAAGACCGAGTCGCTTGCTAACTATTTCTCAGAGTATGCGCTCATTCGTTATCGTGTAAGAGTTGAAATCGAGTATTTCATCACATTGTGTGAATTGCCATTGCCGCAATTGGCTTCGTTTGACCATGCGCTCTTTGAGCGTTTGCGTGACATCTATCGCAATTTTGATGAGAACGAGGCACAGCGTGTCAAGGACATCGAGAAAATCACGAACCATGATGTGAAAGCCGTGGAGTATTTTATCAAGGAGGAATTTGATAAGATAGGCGGTTTGGACGCTTACAAGGAATTTATTCACTTCGGTCTTACTTCTCAGGATATCAACAATACCAGCGTGCCTCTTTCAGTTAAGGAAGCCTTGGAGGATGTGTTCTATCCACAGGTGGAGGAGTTGATTGCACAGTTGCAAACCTACGCCGATGAGTGGAAAGACGTGCCTATGCTCGCCAAGACTCATGGCCAGCCAGCTTCTCCTACTCGTTTGGGCAAGGAAATCATGGTCTTTGTTTATCGCCTTACCGAACAGCTGAACTCCTTGAAGGCATGTAAGGTTACCGCTAAGTTTGGTGGCGCCACGGGTAATTACAATGCTCATCATGTGGCTTATCCTCAATATGACTGGAAGGCTTTCGGCAACAAGTTCGTCAGCGAGAAGTTGGGTTTGGAGCGTGAGCAATACACCACCCAAATCAGCAACTACGACTATCTTGGTGCTATCTTCGATGCCATCCGTCGCATTAATACCATTATTATAGACTTGGACCGTGACTTCTGGATGTACATCTCCATGGAGTATTTCAAGCAGAAGATCAAGGCAGGAGAGGTTGGCTCCAGCGCCATGCCTCATAAGGTGAATCCTATCGATTACGAGAATAGTGAGGGCAACCTTGGCATCGCCAACGCCATCCTTCAGTTCTTGGCACAGAAGTTGCCAGTGAGCAGATTGCAGCGTGACTTGACCGACAGCACTGTGTTGCGTAATATCGGTGTGCCATTGGGTCATAGCGTCATCGCCATCCAGAGTACCTTGAAGGGATTGCGCAAGCTCATCCTTCATGAGGAAAAATTGCAGGAAGACTTGGACAATACCTGGGCAGTGGTGGCTGAGGCCATCCAGACCATCTTGCGTCGCGAGGCTTATCCACATCCATACGAGGCTTTGAAGGCACTCACTCGTACCAACAAGCACATGACCGAGGAGACCATCCATGAGTTTATCCAGGGATTGAATGTGAGCGACAGTGTAAAGGCTGAGTTGATGAACATCACTCCAAGCAATTACACGGGAATCTAAGCATGGAAATTATTAATTTTAAGAAATATATATTTACTAACCCAGCCGTGAGGCTATTTAATTAAGATTTAAGAAAATGGATTCAGAATTCGAAAACAAACCTCAGGAGCAGTCAACTGAGAAGGAGAGCACCCGTGAGGGTGGTTATAACCCAGCAGGTGGTTATCAGAGAAGTTATCACAGCAATGGTCGCCCACAGCGTCCACGTATCAACTCTCAGCGTGCTTATAGCAGCGACAGAGGAAGCAGTAATAACGAGGGCGGATTCCGCCCTGAAGGTTTTGGCGCTGGCTTGCAAGGCGCTAATGGTGAGCACAATCAGCGTGGTGGTTACAGCAATAACCGCGGTGGATATGGCCGTCCTCAGCAGGGTGGCTACAACAACAACCGTGGTGGTTATGGCCGTCCTCAGCAGGGTGGTTACAACAACCGTGGCGGTTATCAGTCTCGTCCACAGAATGGCTATCGCCCACGCTTCAACAATAATGACGAGGAGGGTGGATACCAGCCACGTCAGCAGGGTGGCTACAACCGTCCTCAGCAGGGTGGCTACAACAACAGCCGCAGTAGCTATGGTCGTCCTCAGCAGGGTGGCTACAACAACAGCCGCAGTAGCTATGGTCGTCCTCAGCAGGGTGGCTACAACAACAACCGTGGTGGCTATGGCCGTCCTCAGCAGGGTGGTTACAACAATCGTGGTGGCTATAACAATAATCGTGGTGGCTACGGTCGCCTACAGGGTGGTTATCGCCAGCACACTCCTGGTTACGATCCAAATGCTAAGTATAGCATGAAGAAGCGCATCGAGTACAAGGAGGAGAACTTCGACCCAACAGAGCCATTGCGTTTGAACAAGTTCCTCGCCAATGCTGGTGTATGCTCTCGCCGTGAGGCTGATGAGTTCATCCAGGCAGGTGTGGTAACTGTCAATGGTGAGGTAGTAACTGAGTTGGGTACCAAGATTCTTCGTACCGATGAGGTGAAGTTCCATGACGCTCCTGTTTCTTTGGAGAAGAAGGTTTATGTATTGCTCAACAAGCCAAAGGATTACGTTACAACCAGCGATGACCCTCAGCAGCGCAAGACTGTGATGGATCTCGTGAAGGACGTATGCCCTGAGCGTATCTATCCTGTAGGTCGTCTCGACCGTAACACAACTGGTGTACTTCTCTTGACCAATGATGGTGACTTGGCAAGCAAGTTGACCCATCCTAAGTTCTTGAAGAAGAAGGTATATCACGTACACCTCGACAAGAACATCACAGCTCATGACTTGGATCAGATTCGTGAGGGCATCACCCTTGAGGATGGCGAGATCAAGGCAGACGCAGTGGAGTATGCTGACGAGCGCGACAAGGCTCAGGTTGGCATCGAGATCCACAGTGGCAAAAACCGTATCGTACGCCGTATCTTCGAGAGCCTTGGCTACCGTGTAACCAAGCTCGACCGTGTACAGTTCGCAGGCTTGACCAAGAAGAACCTCCGTCGTGGTGACTGGCGATTCCTTACAGAGAAAGAGGTTGACATGCTCCGCATGGGTGCTTTCGAATAATAGATATTTGAGAATATAAGAATATGGAGTTAAGAAGTTAAGGAGTTGAAGGGAGTTAAGACAAATGCCATAACTCCATGACTCCTTAACTCCTTTAACTCCTAAATTATTATCAACAATGGAAAAAGTAAAAAGAACTAAAGTCGTTGACTTGCTCAAGAGCACAGCCTACGACTCAATCGTGAATGTAAAGGGATGGGTTCGTACCCATCGTAGTAGCAAAGCAGTCGATTTTATCGCTCTTAACGATGGTTCTACTATTAATAATATTCAGATAGTAGTCGACCCATCCAAGGTCGATGAGAATCAGCTCCGTCAGATTACCACAGGTGCTTGTATCAGCGTAGTTGGTACTTTGGTCAAGAGCCTTGGCAAGGGTCAGAGCGTTGAGATTCAGTGCGAGAGCATCGAGATCTATGGTCTCTGCGGCAATGATTATCCTATGCAGAAGAAGGGACAGAGCTTCGAGTACATGCGTCAGTATGCTCACCTCCGTCTTCGTACCAATACCTTTGGTGCCGTGATGCGCATCCGCCACAACATGGCGATGGCTATCCACACTTACTTCCACGAGCATGGATACTTCTATTTCAATACTCCTCTCATCACTGCCAGCGATTGCGAAGGTGCAGGTCAGATGTTCCAGGTAACCACCAAGAACCTTTACAACCTCAAGAAGACAGAGGATGGCAAGATCGACTACTCTGATGATTTCTTCGGCAAGCAGACTTCCTTGACTGTATCTGGTCAGTTGGAGGGTGAGTTGGGTGCCACCGCTCTCGGTGCCATCTACACTTTTGGTCCTACATTCCGTGCAGAGAACAGTAACACACCTCGCCACTTGGCAGAGTTCTGGATGGTAGAGCCAGAGGTTGCTTTCTTGGATATGGATGGATTGATGGAACTTGAGGAAGACTTCATCAAGTATTGTATCCGTTGGGCACTCGACAACTGCAAGGACGACCTTGAGTTCCTCAACAAGATGATAGACAAGGGCTTGATCGCTCGTCTCCAGGGCGTTCTCGACTCAGAGTTTGTTCATCTTCCTTATACCGAGGGTATCCGCATCCTCCAGGAAGCTATCGCCAAGGGCAAGAAGTTTGAGTTCCCATGCGAGTGGGGCGACGACTTGGCATCAGAGCATGAGCGTTTCTTGGTAGAGGAGCACTTCAAGAAGCCAGTCATCATGACCAACTATCCTAAGGCTATCAAGGCATTCTATATGAAGATAGACGAGGAGGAGAGTGGTTTCGGTGGTAAGAGCGGTCAGACCGTTCAGGGTACTGATGTCCTCTTCCCACAGATTGGTGAGATTATCGGTGGTTCTGTTCGTGAGGAAAGCTATGATAAGTTGATGGGTGAGATTGAGTCTCGCAACATCCCTATGAAGGATATGACCTGGTATCTCGACACACGTAAGTATGGTTCATGCCCACACGCAGGTTTCGGTCTCGGTTTCGAGCGCTTGATTCTCTTCGTAACCGGTATGCAGAACATCCGTGACGTGATTCCATTCCCACGTACACCAAAGAACGCTGAGTTCTAAAAAAAATAATTCAGTTTTGTTTCAAGACGCTCTGTAAAGGAGCGCATAATAAAATAAAGCGAGGTTTCTAAGGCTTAGATGCCAGGAAACCTCGCTTTTTTGTATTTCACTTAGTGTACTAATAAAAGCTCTGAATTTTGATAATCCTATATCTCTTCGCAAACAATCATCTCAACACCTCGGTAGATGACCACTAACTTATGCAGCTGGGTGGTCTTGACGGCTTCTCTCACAGCATCGCTATCCGCATAGCGAGAAATCTGGGCGGCGGCTTCCTCGAAAAGGTGCTTTACCTGGTCGTCTGATGTGTTGGTCTTGCAATACTTCAGCTCGATGATGTAAGAGTCGACCATATCCTTATAGATGTCGCAGAGTGGAGAGAGGAAAATGTCGGCGTAGCCACCGTCGTTGTCTAACTCGGAGATAGGGCGATAGAATTTACACTGGCTGGTCATCGCCAAGGTGAAACCATGCACGAAGGCCTCGCCCTTCTGTTTGTCTCGTTGGGAGGAATATCGCTTCAGGCAGTCGGCGATGTACTCGAAGTATGGTTTGAATTGTCCATCGTAAGCCATCTTGCTCTCCAACTTTCCCTTGCTGTATGTATCATACATCAGGTCGTTCTCCTTGTAAGTATCAAGAAGGTAGGTGTACATCTGCTCACGTACCACCTCGTTAGGGATGATGAACTTGGTCTCGCCCTTGTAGGTTCCATCTATCGTCACCATGCCAAAATAGAACAGCAGGCTGAGGAAGTTGTCAGGGTCGTTGATGCGCTCGGCAGGGAAGTTCTCGTTGAGGGAACCTGTCACGAATCCCTGTGTTACCAACTGCTGGATGATGCTGGCATCATGGGCGAACTCCTTGTCGTGGCGGATAAGCATACGTATCTTGTCATAGTCGATGCGGATGTTGGTCTCAACCATGGAGTCAGGGATGTCATAATCATTGTCTATATAGTTGTTGACGAAATTGAGTACCATCACAGAGTTGTACATCGTGACCTTACCATATCGCTTAATAGCGAAGCAATAGTTGTCGTACCACGGTTTCATCACCTTGATCAGTTCATCGGAGGAGTGATTGAATGGTAATACGCTACCATAGTAATCTAACATCTCTCTAACTTCTTTCTCGGTGAAGCCTGTCATCTCGTTGAACTTTGGATTCAGGGAGTAGTTGGTTCCGATGTTGAAACCACTGGTCAAGTCGTCCATGGTCACAGGACTTACTCCCGTTACAAACACCCTGCCCAGGGTGTTGCCAGCTGCGCCCTTGATGGTATTGAAGAACTGGCGCAGGTATCCCTCCCCGTGTGTTTGGTTACGGTATCTCATGAGATGCTCCTCATGGGCGAGAATCATGTTGGTGAAGTTGTCATACTCATCTATGAACAGGTAGATTTTCTTTCCTATCTCTTGGCACTTTTGGCACAGGTATCTCAATTTGGATACAGCGTCAGGCTCCTGCTGCAAATCTTGCTTAGTGCCAGCAGGAAGCAGATGGGCATAGATGTCGCAGAAGAAATTGAACATGATGCGACAATGGTTGTCCAGTCCATCCTTATAATCTTCCAGCCCCGCTGCTACCTCGGCAAAGTTGAGGTGGATAATCAGATAAGTATTATGCTCAGGAGTTGGATACTGTCCGATGTACAGCTTGCCGAAGAGTTCTTCAAACTGGTCTTTTTTGTTGATGTCGTAATAATTTTCGAGCATGGAGAGGGTAAGGCTCTTGCCGAAACGACGAGGGCGGATGAAGAAGAAATACTTGTTGGATTCTTCTACTTGTTCTATAAAAGGGGTCTTGTCTACATAGTAACAATCCTCTTTTATAATATCTTCAAAATTTTGCATGCCGTATGGTATGCGCTTGCGATAAATGCGCTTTTTTCTTTCTATCATAACCTTGCCTGATGTTTACTTTCTGTACTTTTCGGCAAAGTTAATATTTTATCTGCGATTCACCAAACTTTTATGGAAAAACATGATAATAAAGCGAGGTTTCGATGTCTGTACGGCATACGAAACCTCGCTTAAAATAATACCATTCATTGATTACCTAATTCTTGTAATCCTACAAGGAATTATTTAGCAATCATGATAGATACACGGTTCTTGTCATTCTCAGAGAATGGCTGAACACGAGCACCCTTAGACTCCTCAGTGATTCTATTCTCAGCAATGCCATACTTCTCCTTGAGAGCCTTTACTACGGCAGCTGCACGCTTTGCGGCAAGCTTGTCATTGATTCTGTCATTACCAGTGCCTGCATCAGCATAACCCGTGACAACTACCTTTGAGTCTGGATTAGCATTCATGAAGTCAACCACTTCCTTAATCTTTGCATCCTCGGTGTCTGTAATAGCGTTAGAATTGATGACGAAGAATACGTCGCGGCGGATGTCCTCTACTTTCTTCTCTGGAGCTGGCTTAGGCTCTGGCTTCACGTACTCCTCTACTGGGCGTGGAGCAGGGATTTCCTCTACCACCTTGGCTGTCTTCTCGTATGACTTGCCCAAGTTGATGCGGAGACCAGCGAGTGCGTTGAAGTACCAGTCTGGGTTGTCTGCATTCTTTGAGTTGTACTTGTCTGTGGTGATGTTGGCGTTGCCCTCAAGCATGATACTTACAG
>SAMEA104315437__coassemble_392_pt1 | contig 23501 bp, 19 predicted proteins | sample SAMEA104315437__metabat2_high_PE_043 | metagenome-assembled genome bin SAMEA104315437 (sample SAMEA104315437) | gut metagenome | biome: Monkey gut; feature: monkey-associated habitat; material: faeces | place: China | collected 2013 | reverse complement strand
ATCGAAAGAGAACATCAGCGTCAGCTGAAGGGTATGGAGCTGATTGCTTCTGAGAACTTCGTAAGTGATGAGGTAATGAACGCTATGGGTTCCTACCTTACTAATAAGTATGCAGAGGGTCTTCCTGGCAAGCGTTACTATGGCGGTTGTCAAGTGGTGGACATCGTGGAGAACCTTGCCATCGAACGTGTCAAGAAACTCTTCGGTGCTGAGTATGCCAATGTGCAACCTCACTCTGGAGCTCAGGCGAACGCTGCCGTACTACTCGCCGTTTTGAAGCCAGGCGACACCTTTATGGGTTTGAACCTCGACCATGGTGGTCACCTTTCTCATGGTAGCCACGTCAACACTTCTGGTATTCTCTACAACCCTATCGGCTACAACCTCAACAAGGAGACTGGCCGTGTAGACTATGACGAGATGGAAAGATTGGCTCTTGAGCACAAGCCTAAGTTGATTATCGGTGGTGGAAGTGCTTACAGCCGTGAGTGGGACTATGCCCGTATGCGCAAGATTGCCGATGAGGTGGGAGCACTCTTGATGATTGACATGGCTCATCCAGCCGGTTTGATTGCCGCAGGATTGCTCGACAACCCTGTGAAATACGCCCATATCGTGACTTCCACTACCCACAAGACACTCCGTGGTCCTCGTGGCGGTATCATCCTCATGGGCAAGGACTTCGAGAACCCTTGGGGCTTGACCACCAAGAAAGGCGAGGTGAAGAAGATGAGCATGTTGCTCAACTCCGCTGTGTTCCCTGGCATCCAGGGCGGTCCGTTGGAGCATGTCATCGCAGCCAAGGCTGTTGCCTTCAATGAGAACTTGCAACCTTCCTGGAAGGAATATGCTGCTCAGGTAAAGAAAAACGCAGCCGTCCTTGCCGACGACCTTATCGCTCGTGGCTTCGGCATCGTCAGCGGTGGTACCGACAACCACTCCATGTTGGTTGACCTCCGTTCCAAGTATCCAGACTTGACAGGTAAGGTGGCAGAGAACGCCTTGGTAGCCGCCGACATCACCGTCAACAAGAACATGGTTCCATTCGACTCTCGCTCTGCCTTCCAGACATCAGGTATCCGCTTGGGTACAGCAGCCATGACCACTCGTGGTGCCAAGGAAGACATGATGCACTTGATAGCCGAGCTTATCGAGGAGGTATTGAATGCCCCTGAGGATGAGAAGGTAATCGCTCGTGTACGTGAGAAAGTCAACGAGACGATGAAGGATTATCCTTTGTTTGCGTATTAAAAGTTTACTTTGTTTGCGTATTAAGAAATAAACAAACTGCAAATTGCACGTATTAAATAGTGTGATGAAATACAAAAAAAGGCTTGCTTCGGGGTGAAGCAAGCCTTTTTTTGTTGTAATATATTAAAGGATTGACCGACTTTCAAGAAAAATCCGTATTTTTGCAAGTAGATAGCAATGTTTTCGTATGTATATGGATGTTATTGCATGAACATCGCAATAGAGAATTAAAAATAATGACGACAATGAGATATATTACAACATCTATATTCTTCCTCATCGTTACGATGAGCACAAACGCCCAGACCTTGACTTTCGGACCTTTGCATAGTCCAGACAGCCCAAGGGAAGACTGGCTGCTTCCTGGCGACACCATCATGCAAGCTGGCAGGGCGATGGTATATCAAGGCAAGCCGATGAAGAACGTGAAGTACTCCGTCACCTCCTCATCTTTCAAGAATGAGATCATGCCATTAAGGAGTGGCTCATTGGCATTAAAAGACAGTATAGTAGGCCCTAACGAAGCCACTTTCACGAACAACATGATGGATGAGAGCTTCGGCCAGAACCCAGTCAGTGCCCTCGCCTACTCTTTCGAGCCTATCTATGGCTACGGTCTCCACAAGGGATTGAACGTATCGCTCGGTGCCTCCGCCTTCGCCACTTTTGGCAAGAACGTTCCCCACAAGGGTGGTTTCTCACAGAACATCAATGCCACTTACCTCGCTCCACTCACCAAGGACGGCAAGCTGTGGATAGCGGGAGGCGGTTATTTCAACAACACCTTCTGGGGTAGTGACAGCTATCGAGACGTGGGACTCTATGCCATCTTAGGATATAAGTTCAACGAGCATTGGGAGGCATACGTATATGGCCAGTTGAGCCTCAACAACAATTACGACAATCTCTATCGCCGTTATGCCGGCTATGGATATGGACCCTATGGCTATGGTCGTTACGGAATGGGCTACTACCCAGGACTCTGGGGACCGATGGGCAGCACGATGCCTTTCGGCTATGGGATGGGAGCACCAGGAGCCAATGTGCTTGGCGCAGGCGTCACCTATCATGTCAACAAGAATTTCTCCATCGGCTTCAATATCGAAGGAGTATGGTACGACAACAAGAGTTTGAATTATTTCGATAGATATAACTACCCGAATCCAAACGAAAGATAATTTGTTCTTACCTCAAACTTATATGACGAAAAAGAATATGACAATTATGTAGCATTAATCATTCGAAAAGACAATTTTCACACCACATAAAGACAACAGCCGTTAGAAAGTACGTCAAAACGCTTCTTTCTAACGGCTATTTCTATTATCATTTGAAACTCATTCTATAAAAAAACAAACCCGAAACTTTTTCGTGCAAACATCGGACTGTATATTTATTTTACCCAACAAGTCCTGCAATACCGATGCCTTATCGTGACCAATTCGCCCCCAATCCATTCCTGCACCCCACCTCTCATTCCACTTTTCCTCCTTTCATCCCCTATTTTCCCTTCACCTCAAAACCTCATTCCACAAAGGAGAAAACAAAAAATGGTGAAGGTGAAGGGACGCTTATATATTATTTTTCCTCTTTTGCGAGAAAAATAAGGTAAATCATTGAATATAAGGGGGAAAAGCCAGATTTGGAATGGAATACATCAGATAGATTCCGTAAAATAAGAAAATAAATGCCTTCACCTTCACCAACCCAACGCTGTTGTTTGTTTTTTTTACCCATGCGCCACCAAGCATCATACCAAGCTGGGCAACGGATGGTGGGTTATCGAGAAAGATGGAGAGACCATCAATCGCAACGCAAAGTTCATCCTCAACTGCGATACGCTGTAAATTAGGGTTGAACTGGGGACACAAACGACTTGTTTAGGGGGCGAAAATGACTTGATTAGGGGTTGCAAATGACTTGATTAGGGGTTGCAAATGACTTGATTAGGGGTCGCAAATGACTTGATTAGGGGTCGCAAATGACTTGTTTAGGGGGCGCAAATGACTTGTTTAGGGGGCGCAAATGACTTGTTTTGAGGTCGCAAATGACTTGTTTAGGGGTTGCAAATGACTTGTTTAGAGGTCGCAAATGACTTGATTAGGGATCGTAATGGCAAGGCTCGCTTCTGATTGTATCTGCTCATAAGCACGCATTATATTAATTAACGAATACATTATTCTTTCTTCAAAAGAAAGTTTCTTGATATTCGTCTGCCAAGTTAGCGAATATTTTTCTGTAACAATAAAAAGAAAGAGAAGTTTTTTCGATTTTTGCGTCGAAAAAACTTCTCTTTTATTTTAAGTATTCTAATGTCGAACTTTGCATGCTCTACCCTTGCAATAATATCTGGAGAATTCGCTCTGCCGAACGACCATCCCAGCGGTCAGGGATGCCAGCTTTTTTCCAGTCTCCCTTGAGAAGCTCCTCCATCTTATTCGCCAAAAGCTCAGGATCTTCACCCACCAACTCATTGGTTCCCACCTTCACCGTCTCGATATGTTCTGTGTAATCATTGAGGGTGATGCATGGTACACCATTAAAAGTTGCCTCCTCAGCCACATTACCAGAGTCAGTGATGACGCCCAAAGCATGGGCGGTAAGATAACTGAAGTCGAGATACGACTGTGGGGAGACAAGCATGATGCCCGCATGATGCTCCTTCTGTCCCTGATGGGTCTGGAAAGAGAGCACGGCCTCCAACGCCTTGCCACGCAAAGGAGAGATGACCTTGACACCTGCCTTGCGAGCCTCCTCGTCTATCACTGCCAAAAGGGACTTCAACTTGTCCCTGTCTGCCAACAGCACCTTTCTATTGAGGGTCAGCATGAGGTATTTGCCATTCTCCAACTCCTGTTCATCCATCAAGGTAGGACGAGTCATCTTCTCATTCAAGAAACGAATGTTGTCGATGAGCACATTACCCACCATATATACTTTAGAGAGTTCGGCACCCTCCTTGTTGGCGATGCTGTTGTTGGAGATGCCAGCGGTAAAGAGAATATCCGACAAGCCATCGATGACGAGACGGTTAATCTCCTTCGGCATATTGATGTCGAAACTGCGAGTACCAGCGGCTATATGAGCGAGAAGAATGCCTTGTTTCTTGGTGACGATGGACACCGCCATGGTAGAAGCCAAGTCGTCCACCACCACAACAACGTCGGTAGGGTTCTGCTGTAAATAGCGCTCGAATTTCGCCATCACATGACCCGTCAGCTCATTCAAGTTCTCACAGTCGACCCCGAGATAGACATTTGGTTTGTCTATCTCCAAGTCATCAAACAGCGTTCCTTCCAAGGTTGGGTCTTCCTCGCAGCCCGTATAGACGAGTTGGTATTCCACCTCTCGTCCACTCTTCCGTGCCGCTACTATAGCCCTTATCACTGGTGCCACCTTGATGAAATTAGGGCGAGCACCAGCTACAATGCAAATTCTCTTCATTTAATCCTTTTATTCTATTCCTTTATAGAATTCAAAGTCTAATTTAATCCAAGTTCAAGCTCTTCTTGATTGCCTCGATTTTCTCCTCGGCTGCCTTGGTACAACGGTTGTAGCAACCTGCGCACTTGAAGGATGGGTCCTTCACCTCGATGTAGAACTTGATCTTAGGCTCTGTACCTGATGGGCGAACGCTCACCTTGGTATTATCGTCGCAGAACCACTGGAGCACATTGCTGGTAGTAGGCATGTCGAGCTTCTCTACGCTGCCGTCAATATGCTTAGCTTCCAATGTCTGATAATCCTTCCAAGTAACAATCTTGCTGCCACCGAGCTCCTGAGGAGGGTTGGCACGGAAGTCGGCCATCATCTGCTTGATCTCGTCGGCACCAGTCTTACCTGGGCGAACCACATTCACTGTGAACTCCTTGCTGAAACCATACTCTGCATAGATTTGCATCAAGAGGTCGTAGAGAGTCTTGCCCTGGTCCTTAGCCCAAGCCGCAATCTCGCAGATGAGGCAGATAGAAGCAGGAGCATCCTTATCACGTACCTTGTCGTATGGCAAGAAGCCGAAGCTCTCCTCACCACCACCGATGTAGTCTTGCTTGCCCTCTGAAATAGCGATTTCACGAGCAATCCACTTGAATCCTGTGTAGCAGTCGCGAAGCTCTACGTTGTTCTTCTTGGCTATCTCAGCGATTACCTCTGTGGTAACGATGGTCTTCACGAGGAAGTCGGTTGGCTTCAACTTGCCGAGCTTCTTCTTGTTCTCGATGATGTAGTAGCAGAACATCATGGCTGTCTGGTTACCATTGATGATCATCCACTCACCCTTGTCGTCGCGGCAAACGATAGCCAAGCGGTCTGCATCTGGGTCGGTAGCCACTACGAGGTCGGCGTTCAACTTAGTACCGAGCTTCATACCGAGGGTCATAGCCTCTGCATTCTCTGGGTTAGGAGAAACTACGGTTGGGAAGTTGCCATCCACTACCATCTGCTCTGGCACCACGTTGATGTTCTGGAAGCCCCAAGAGCGGAGACAGAGAGGAACGATGACACGACCAGTGCCGTGCATAGCAGAATAAACGATGTTGAGGTCTTTCTGGCGGAGGATGACATCCTGGTCGATCATGGCTGTATGAACGGCTGTCATGTAGTCATAGTCCATCTCACCACCGATGATTTGAATCTTATCCCAGTTAGCCTCAAACTTCACGTCCTCAATCTTCACCTTGTTCACCTCCTCGATGATACCAGTATCGTGTGGAGCCAAGACCTGGGCACCATCCTCCCAGTAAGCCTTGTAGCCATTGTACTCCTTAGGGTTGTGAGAAGCAGTAACGTTGACACCAGCCTTGGCACCGAGCTGACGGATGGCGAAAGAAATCTCTGGTGTAGGGCGGAGACCCTCGAAGAGATAAGCCTTGATGCCATTGGCAGAGAAGATAGCGGCAACGGTCTCGGCGAAGAGGCGAGAGTTGTTGCGGCAGTCGTGACCTACCACTACGGAGAGATTGTCCTGGCCAGGGAAAGCCTTGAGGATGTAGTTGGCGAAGCCCTGTGTGGCCATACCAACGATATACTTGTTCATGCGGTTAGTACCAGCACCCATGATGCCGCGCAAACCACCTGTACCAAACTCCAAGTTCTGATAGAAAGCATCTACGAGCGCAGACTTGTCTTCCGCGTCGAGCATTGCTTGTACTTCCTTACGTGTCTCTTCGTCAAAAGCAGGTGTGAGCCACTGCTGTGCTCGTTCCTCACACTGCTTGATCAATTCTGAATTGTTAGCCATAGTTTATAATTATTAATTTGATAATTCTTTTGCTTATTATAAGTTTGATATTGTATATATATTATAAATAAGGTGTATGGAAAAAGGGAATGCCTTCAGCCATTTATTACCTTTAATAGTGCAAAGATATGAAAAATAGTTTGAGAAACAAAACAAGATTGAACTTTTTTTTGTATTTTTGCATTCTGAAACAGAATTGTCAATAAAATAAGGCAAATATTAAGCAATAAAATATCAGAGAAGAATATGGAATTACATTTTACGGGCATCATCATTGCCATTTGCACTTTCTTGGTGATAGGTCTTTTCCACCCTATCGTTTTAAAGACTGAATATTACACGGGAGTTAAATTTTGGTGGGTGTTCTTAGTAGTTGGCATCGGCACCATAGCCGCTGCTTTCATCATTGAGAACGTCTTGATTTCTGCCCTTCATGGTGTCGTGGGGGCTAGCTCTCTTTGGAGCATAGGCGAACTATTCGAGCAGCGCCACCGCTGCGAGAAAGGTTGGTTTCCTAAGAACCCGAAGCGTGTAGGCACGGGGTATTATGGGGACGAGAAGGAAGAAAAGAAAGAAAAGTGACATTAAATTCTTATGGACAAAGAAGATTGCAATAACAAAGACAGAATGGGATATAGTATAAGGTGGAGAGCAGACAAATAAACTAACATAAAAAAAAAGACGATGATGTACTATAACTATTGATACATCCTCGTCTTTTCTTTATTTCCGAAACTCAGAGTAAAAATTATCCAAAGCCTCTGAGAACAGCTGCACTTCCATTCTCTTCAGTTCATCCAAAACTTCTTTCTTGTCAGCAAAGTCACTACGAATCCATTCCAAGTCATCATCAGATACTTCATCTCCATCCAGATAACGATAAAGAACATCACACACCAACACCCTGTCATCAGAAGAATACTTAGGATGATGATTCTCTATGAATCGCAAATACCAAAAGTCATTTTTCATATATTTTATTTTTTGGGGCATAAAGATACGCATTTTTCTTGTTTCTACAAAAGAAAGCAACAAATATTTGCCATATTTCTTTGTTATTTCTGCGATTTTACGTAATTTTGCAAAACAAATAGATAATATTTCTATAAATTACAAGATGAACAATATAGAACAAAAATATAATGTCTTAGACCTTTTCTGCGGATGTGGGGGGCTATCCCTTGGATTTGAGCAAGCTGGCTACAATGTAATACTGGGCGTTGACATTTGGAAAGACGCTCTGAAGACATACGCATACAACCACAAAAGCAGTAAGACCCTATGTGCAGACATGTCAACACTTCTGGGTGAAGACGTGAGAAAGCACATCGGGGAAAACAAGGTCGATGTCATCATCGGCGGCCCTCCATGCCAAGGATTCTCCATTGCAGGCAAGCGCATTGTGGATGATGAGAGAAACAAGCTCTATAAGGGATTCGTGAGAATGGTGGAATATTTCAAGCCCAGTGCATTTGTGATGGAGAACGTACCCAATATACTTTCCATAGGCGGCGGAGCGGTAAGGGATGCCATTATTAATGACTTTGAAAGCTTAGGTTACAAACTAAACGTACAAGTAGTTTTAGCTTCAAATTATGGCGTTCCACAAAATCGCCGTCGCGCAGTTTTTGTCGGTTTGTTAAATGGAGGAGAATATGACTTTCCTACTCCATTAGAGTCACCGATGGTCACTTCCAAAGAAGCTCTCGACGATTTACCAGAAGGTACTCTCGCAGAAGGTTCACCTTATCCAGCCAAAGCCAACAGTTTATACCAAGAGTATATAAGGAAAGGAAGCAATGGTGTTTTCAATCATGAGATTACCATTCACAATGACAGGACCAAAGAAATCATAGCCATGGTACCAGATGGTGGCAATTATAAAGATTTGCCAGTGGAACTACAGCAAACAAGAAAGGTTCACATAGCATGGACTCGGCTAAACAGCAAGAAGCCAAGTTTCACTATAGATTGTGGACACAATCATCATTTTCACTATCTATATAACAGAGTACCTACGGTAAGGGAATCGGCAAGAATACAATCCTTCCCAGATAAGTTTGTCTTTTTAGGAAACAAAGGAAGCCAATTGAAGCAAGTAGGAAATGCCGTACCTCCACTCATGGCAAAAGCAATAGCAGTACAACTAAGAAAATATTTATAAATATGTATACACCAGAACACCAATACAGATGTACCATCATTAGAGGCAAGAGCCAGACAGACATGGAAGACTTGCTGCCTTTGTATGCCAACATCGTACACAAATACTGCCCATGCGAAGAAAATGTGTTTAAGACATCTGCCCACAAACATTTGTCCAAGGCTCTTTTCGAAACAGAAGCATATGATAATCTGTCGGATTCCAACAAAAAGACGATAGACAACCACTTGACAGAAATCGCAGGTACTCTTCTTGGGTTATATTATCCTGTAGAAGAGAATGATGGTGTTATCATATATGAGTCAGAGTCATGCAAATACCTCATAGAGAACCATGATTTTCCGACATTTTTCAAAAATGTATGCTTGAGCTTTCAGTTTCCAAATGGAGCAAAATGGATTAATTTTGTGAAAGACGACATTGAAAACAAGTTGAACATCAAGCCATATTGCTACGTGGTCTCTTTGTTGTACTATGCCGAGAAGCAACCTAAGAAAGTGCTCCTCACGCAACAAGAAATAGGATACTATGTATTGAACAATCTTGATGTATTGCAAGGAAACATTCCGTGTGATGTGGTTTACAACCGCATTATCGAAGACAGAAGCAAAAAAGTGAAGAGAGACAAGCTAAGCGGTTCCAAAGATTGGCAACACATTAGAGAGCAATTCAATTTGCTGGAGCTTGCCAACATAATTGAATGCGACCAAACTTATATTTGGCTGAATTCGAAAGAAAGCGAAGCAATCGCTCTCTTTCTGAAAGCCAATGGGAAAATAGGATTCAACTGTTATGATTATGACCTTAACAAATTGGCTGGAAGAAAAGCATTACTAAATGACTGGCGTGCATATTATGGCAAATTCGACAAAGATTTGTATCACATAAGAACTGTCTTCAAGCCAGAAATCGTAATTGTTGGGCGTGAGGGACTAAAGGCACAAGGAGGAGCATTCAAGTCAACTGTCGATTTGGGAGACGAGGGCGAAGCACTGGTCTTCAAAATAGAACAGGAAAGAATCAGAAAATACAAAGAACGTTTGGTAAACAAAGTTCTGCTGTTAGGCAAAACAAAGGGGTTAGGGTACGACATATCCTCCATAGAAGGAGACGAGAACCCGAAGAAGCCTGAGTTTGCCAGATATATTGAGGTAAAATCCACGAAACGTGTGACAGAGCCAAAATTCGACAAGAATTGGGCTGACTCTCTCAACATCACTGCCAAAGAGTGGATTGCAGCAGAACAATATGGCGAATATTACAATATCTACAGAGTATATTTTACAAAGAACAAAACGATAATAATTAGGATAAAGAATCCATACAAGAAGGCAGAAGAAGGCCTGATTGAAGTTTATCCTACTATATATCAAATGAATTTTGACACAAGTGTAATTGAATTTAGATATGGCAAGTAAAGTAGCTTCTTTATTTTGTGGATGCGGAGGGTCTGACTTAGGTCTTCTTGGTGGCTTTAATTATCTCGGCAAGGACTACAAGAAATTAGACTTCGAAATCGTATATGCATTAGATTTTGACAAATACGCAGTTGATACGTATAATAAAAATTTCGTGCATAAAGCTGACTGTGCAGATATCTGCGATGTGGATTTTTCAAAGATCCCAGATGTCGATGTCATGATTGGTGGATTCCCATGCCAATCTTTCAGTACAGTAAACCCAACCAAAGACACCAATGATGCACGTGCTAACCTGTACAAGCAAATAGTAAGGTTTCTTAAAGAGAAGCAACCTAAATATTTTATATGCGAGAATGTCAAAGGATTGATGACCTTGCAGAAGGGAGCAATCATTACTAAAATCTTGGACGAGTTTAGAGCAATGGGATATAATGTCAGATACAAACTCATAAAAGCTGTAGAATATGGCATTCCCCAAAGACGCGAACGTGTAATCATCGTAGGCATCAGAAACGACTTGGATTACACATTTGAATATCCAAAAGTGACAACAGAAGAAGGACATTACACTCCTCTTAATGCAGTAATAGACGAACTGGCTATTTCTGAATCCAAGTATTACTTTTCGGAAAGAGCTGTACAAGGAGTGAAAAATGCTAAAAACAACATGAAGCGTGGATTATGGCAAGACTTAAACGCCCCTTGCCTAACTATAACGGCCCATTTAGCAAAAACCAGCATGAACTCACGAGACCCGATATTGCTGGTTGACGCCGACAAGGAGTTGTATCGCCGCTTTACACCTAGAGAAGCCGCTCGCATCCAGTCTTTCCCAGACAGCTTCTTGCTAAATGATTCTGAGCCAAAATCATACAAACAGATAGGAAACGCCATTCCCCCTGTACTTATGTGGCACATATCAGAAGCATTGCAGAAAGCTATCGAGAATAATGAGAAGAAAACAAATGATGACACCGTACATCTCTTAAACTTCGGAGAGGTCCAGAAGAAACATCACAAGGATACTGTCAAAAACAAGGAAGCAAAGATGACAGAAGGGTTTCTATCATTTGCCAACTAAATAGATAAATACAATATAATATTGATTACGCATAAGTGAAGACAGAACTGGTATTGGTCGGAAAGACCGTAAACAAGCATTTCGTGGCTGGCATCAAGGATTACGCCGAGCGCATCACCCACTATATGCCATTCAGCATCACCACGATACCGGAGCTCAAGAACACCAAGAGCCTCAGCGAGCAGCAACAAAAGGAACGTGAGGGAGAACTCATTTTGAAACTGATCCAGCCTTCCGACACCGTGGTGCTGCTGGATGAGCACGGACAAGAGTTCAGAAGCATAGAATACGCCAAGTGGCTGGAGCGCAAGCAGGTCACGGCTCGCCGACTCATCTTCGTCATCGGTGGTCCTTATGGATTCTCGGATGCCGTATATAGTCGTGCCAACGAGAAGATCTCGCTCTCCAAGATGACGTTCTCGCACCAGATGGTGCGCCTCATCTTCACCGAGGCACTCTATCGTGCATGTACTATTATAAAAGGTGAGCCGTATCACCACGAATAGCTGAAAGAGCACAATAGTAATTGATGGCGCAAGCCTAATTATTTATTCTTAAATTATTAATTGAGATGAAGTTTATTGAGATAAAAGGAGCGAGGGTCAACAACCTCAAAAACATAGACGTGAAGATACCCCAAGGCAAGTTTGTCGCCATTACGGGTGTATCTGGTTCAGGAAAGTCGTCATTGGCTTTCGACACACTCTATGCTGAGGGGCAACGCCGTTATGTGGAGTCACTATCCTCATACGCCCGACAATTCTTGGGCAGAATGAGCAAGCCAGAGTGTGACTTCATCAAGGGGTTGCCACCTGCCATCGCCATCGAGCAAAAGGTGATTTCACGCAACCCTCGCTCTACCGTAGGCACAAGTACTGAGATTTACGAGTACCTGCGCCTTCTCTTCGCACGTATCGGAAGGACATACTCCCCCATCAGCGGACAAGAAGTAAAACGTCATACCACCGAGGATGTACTGGAATGCACAAGGCAATATTCCTTGGGCACCAAGTTCGTCATCCTCGCACCTATCCACGTCATCGAGGGCAGAAGCCTAAGCAAGCAATTGGAGATGTACATCCAGGAAGGTTATGCCCGTATCATGCACAAAGGGGAGTTCTTACGCATCGAGGATTTTCTAAATTCTACCAACGAAAAGCTTTTAGAGGCCAGCGGTGAAAAGCTCAAAAAGTTGATGGCCAAAGACAATGAAGACATATATCTCGTCATCGACCGATCTTCTGTCAGTGAGGAGAAGGACGACATCAGCAGATTGATGGACTCTGCCGAGACTGCTTTCTATGAGGGGGACGGTGCTTGCCGCCTCCTCTTCCTTCCAAGCAACATCTCCTACGACTTCTCCACTCGATTTGAGGCTGACGGCATAACCTTCGAGGAACCATCCGACAATATGTTTGCCTTCAATTCCCCTTTGGGTGCCTGTCCAACCTGCGAGGGATTCGGAAGCGTAATCGGTATCGATGAGAAACTTGTCATCCCAAACACATCTATGAGTCTGTACGACGGATGTGTGGTTTGCTGGCGTGGCGAGAAGATGGGCATGTGGCTCAAGGAGTTTATTCGCCGAGCAGAGCCATACAACTTTCCGATTTTCAAGCCTTATTACGAGTTGACCCAAAAGGAAAAAGACTGGTTATGGCATGGGCTACCGTGCGAGAAGAAAAAGGACAAGCACGACCAAGTGAGCATCGATGCCTTCTTCCAAATGGTCAAGGAGAACCAATATAAGATACAATACCGAGTGATGCTCAGTAGATTTCGTGGCAAGACCATCTGTCCGGACTGCCATGGCACACGGCTCAAAAAGGAAGCAAATTACGTGAAGATTGGCGGTAAGAGTATCACCGAGTTAGTAGAGATGTCAGTCACCAACCTACAAGCTTGGTTTGCCCATCTGGAATTGACCGAGCATGAGAAAGGCGTGAGCAAACGACTCTTGGCAGAAATCACCAATCGCCTTCAGTTTCTCCTCGATGTGGGCTTGGGATACCTCACGCTCAATCGCCTGTCTAATTCTCTTTCTGGTGGTGAGAGCCAGCGTATCAATCTAACCACAAGCTTAGGTTCGTCACTCGTAGGCAGCGTATATATCCTCGACGAGCCGAGTATCGGACTCCACAGCAGAGATACCGACCGACTCATCAAGGTGCTTAGGGAGCTACAGCAGTTGGGCAACACCGTGGTTGTCGTGGAACACGACGAGGAAATCATGCGTGCCGCCGACTACCTGATAGACATCGGTCCCGACGCCGGAAGATTAGGTGGAGAACTGGTCTACGCTGGTCCGGCCTCAGAGTATTCCACTATCGACAAGAAAGAACAACAAAAGTTGTTGGAGAAATACCCCAACAGCTACACAATCAAGTATCTTACGCACAAGGAGGAGATAGAGCGTCCTACAAGTCATCGTGCATGGAATCGATTCTTAGAAATCAAGGGTGCGAGAATGAACAATCTCCGTGGAATCGACGTAAAGATACCCCTCAATGTATTTACTGTCGTGACAGGAGTATCAGGCTCAGGTAAAAGTTCGCTCATCAAGGGCATCCTCTATCCTGCCATGCGCCGCCATCTCGACTTGGTATCTGATGCACCAGGCGATTTTACCTCCATGGAAGGCGACATCGATGCCATCAAGCACGTGGAATTTGTAGACCAAAACCCTATAGGAAAGAGTACACGCAGCAACCCCGCCACCTACCTGAAGGCATACGATGCCATCCGTGCACTCTTTGCCAACCAACCTTTAGCCAAACAGATGGGTTTCACGCCACAATACTTCTCGTTCAATACGGAGGGAGGACGATGCGAGGAATGCAAGGGAGCTGGTTATGTGACCATCGAGATGCAGTTTATGGCAGACTTAGTGCTGAAGTGCGAGGCTTGTAAGGGCAAACGCTTCAAGCACGACATACTGGAAGTTCACTATGGCGGAAAGGACATCAACGAGGTACTCGACATGACCGTAAACGAGGCCATAGAGTTCTTCGGCGATGAGAAGAACCAGCACAACGACGGTGACTTCGATAATTGCCGTATCATCGTCAATCGTCTTCGCCCATTACAGGAGGTTGGTCTGGGTTACATCAAATTAGGTCAGAACTCAAGCACACTCTCTGGTGGTGAGAACCAACGTGTGAAACTTGCCTACTTCATCGGCAAAGAAGATCAGGAGCCAACGCTCTTCATCTTTGATGAGCCTACTACAGGTTTGCATTTCCACGACATCAAGCGTTTGCTCCATGCTTTCAATGCCTTGATAGAACGAGGCCATTCCCTGGTGGTCATCGAGCATAACCTGGATGTCATCAAGTGCGCCGACTACATCATCGACCTCGGTCCTGAAGGTGGTGACAAAGGCGGAAGTCTTGTAGTGGCAGGTACACCAGAGGAAGTTGTTGCTTGCAAGAAAAGCCTAACAGGTAAGTTCTTGAAGAAATATCTGTAAGAAAAGATGCAAAATTGGCATAAAAGAACATTTCTATATTAATTATTGTAAAAATGTGGCGCAATGATAAACTTTATGTTTAATTTTGCATCCAAATAGACAAAATTGAAATAAGAAATTTAAAAAACAAAACAATATGAAAAGATTTATCTTAGCACTCACAATGCTTGTTGCCATGGTCGCAACAGTTAGTGCGCAAGCCGAAATCAAGTTTGACAAGATCATGCACAACTTCGGCAACTTCAGCGAGAAGTCTCCTGTTCAGAAGACTACTTTCACATTTACCAACGTAGGTAACAAGCCATTGATTATCAACCAGGCTATCGCCAGTTGCGGCTGTACCGTACCTACCTACACCAAGCAGCCTATCGCTCCTGGTCAGAAGGGTCAGATTACCGTTACTTACAACGGCAAGGGTATGTTCCCTGGTCACTTCAAGAAATCTATCACGGTACGTTCCAACGGTAATATCGAGATGACTCGCCTCTATATCGAGGGTGTGATGACAGAAGAGACTGAAAAATAAGTTTTTCCTCTGAAGCATTATACATTTAGAAAAACAATAAATGATATTCTATTTCTCCGGAACAGGAAATACACGTTGGGCAGCTATTAAGTTAGCTTCAGCAACACAAGATCGACTGGTGGACATCGCCGAGGAAATGAGGCGCATGAAAACATCAGGCGCAGAGAAAACTGAGCCGTTCATCTTAAAAGAAGGTGAACGGCTTGGTTTCGTTTTTCCCGTTCATGGTTGGAGAGTACCGAGATTAGTTAGGGAATTCATCTCCCGCCTGCAAATTTCCCTTACAGAAAGCTCTTCCGACAAGACCTCAACACTTTCTGGCGCAACGACTTTTCTTCCTTTCGTTTATGCTGTTTGCACAGCAGGCGATAGTATCGGACTGACTATTGATAATCTGAACGACACTCTTTCCGCCAATACGACATTGCATAACTTAGGTATTTCTAAGGTATCGTCAGCCTATTCCCTCATTATGCCGGAATCGTATGTGGGTTTGCCATTTATGGATGTTGACCCAAAGGAAAAAGAAATCAAGAAGAAAGAGGCTTCGGCACAGGAACTGGAAGTGATTTGCGAAGAGGTGTTTAATAGAAAAGAAGGAATCAATAGACTCATCAAGGGTCCCATTCCTTGGTTCTTCACCAAGGTTATCGGCGGCTTCTTCGAACATGTACTCATCACAGACAAGCGGTTCCACGTCACCAAGGAGAAATGCGTGAAATGCGGCATCTGCGCCAACGTCTGCCCCGTGAGAGACATAGAAGGAGGCAAGGGGGAGATGCCAAAATGGTTGCACCACAAGGATTGCCTAACCTGTTTCTGTTGTTATCACCACTGCCCACATCACGCCATCGAGTTTGGGCACCAGACTCAGAAGAAAGGACAATACTATTTTAAATGACAAACAATAAATTACCCATATGAAAAAGATAATACTTAGCATAGCATTTGCCCTCTTTGGGATTACGAGTAGCTTTGCAGCCAAGGCTTACCCAGGCCCTATCACTGTCATTCAAAGTGATGGTACAGAGTTGACTGTGTACCTGCATGGAGATGAACATTTCAACTGGTTGACGACTGCTGATGGAGTATTGCTTAAACAAGAAGCAAGCAGCTACTTTATTGCCAAAGTTACCAATGCTGGAGAACTGGAAAAAACTAAATACTTAGCCCACAACCCAGCACATCGCACAATAGCAGAACAAAATATTGCAGCGAAACAAGACTTAGAACTTTTCCTTCAGAACGCAAATAAGGCTCAAGCAAAGTCTATGGCTGCAAAAACAGTTGGCAAGCCATCTGTTCCATATTTCCAACACAGGCGAGTAAACGGCAAGAATCCCAAAGCACTCGTTCTATTAGTAGAATTCTCTGATTCTACATTCAAAAGCGGTGAGAAAGCGAAAGATGTATTCGATTATTACCTAAGCGCCAAGGGGGACACACCTATCCCTGAGGGATACGAAGTCTACAATTTACCACAAAAGAAACCATCAAGATTCGGACGTTACGTAAACCACGGAAGCGTAAGCCAGTACTTCTCTGACATGAGCAATGGTGAGTTCTGCCCAGAATTTGATGTGAAAGGCCCATTCAAACTGCCACAAAAGTCAAGCTACTATGGTGAAGGAGAAAATGACAAGCCTCAAGACATGATGGAAGATGCATGTGCGGCAGCTCATCAAGCAGGCGTAGACTTCTCCCAATACGACATCGACAACGATGGCTATGTAGACCTTGTTTATTTAATCTACGCTGGTTATACTGCGAGTGTAGATGGCATCACAGAACATATATGGCCTAAATCTGGCACCATCAGCCCACTCAAATATGACGGAAAGTATATCGGAAGATATGGAATCAACAATGAGTTGAACATGACTCCAACGGCTTCCGCTAAACAAGGTGGATATTTGCTAAACGGTATCGGCCTTTTCTGCCATGAGTTTTCACACTGCTTGGGTTTACCAGACTTATATGCCACGAAAAGTACAGGGAAAGTCGATGACCATTGTCTGGAAGAATGGGATTTAATGGATGGCGGCGAATATCTCAATGAGGGATATTGCCCTGCACCTTATTCGCCATGGGAACTTGATGTGATGGACTGGGCAAAGCCAACTGTCTTGACAGATGAACCACAACAAATACACCTTTCATCTTTTATTGACACTAAGCAAAGCTACAAGATAGAAGGAGAGAATAATGAATATTTGCTACTCCACAACATCCAAAACACAGGTTGGAATCAATATATGCCAAGTCATGGAATGATCGTTTATCGCATAGACTACTCAAAATCAGCGGTCAATACTTCAGACTATCCAAACAACCAGAAGAATCCAGGTGTGACGATTGTCCCTGCAGACGGCAAATTGCTATCGTCTTACAGTGTTGATAATAAAGTCATCACAAAGGAAGAATATAAAGAAAGCATGAAGACCGATTTATATCCGACCGTATACAAGAAAGACGGAAAGGACATCTTAGTTGATCAAATTTTGAGCATCAAGCTGAATAAAAGTACTTTAGAGAAGCCCCTCTATAACATCAAAGAGGAAGCAGGCATCATCACCTTCGACTACCTCAAGGACTTCTCAACAGGCATTGACTCCCCTATCATCAACCATGATGACGAAAAGGACGCTCACATCTATACACTTGACGGCCGCTATCTCGGCACAGACGCCCAGCATTTGAACAAAGGTGTATACATCATCAACAAGAAAAAAGTGGTTATTAAATAACAAATCATACAAGAATCCCTCACGAAATCAACTTGTGAGGGATTTTTTTTGTTTATTTTTTTGGCACTTTGCTAAAAATACATTATCTTTGCAATCAATATGAGAATAGATATCATCACAGTATTACCAGAGATGTTAGAGGGATTCTTTAATGAATCCATCTTGGCACGTGCGCAAAAGAAGGGTCTCGCTGAGATTCATCTTCACAACTTGCGTGATTACACATTGGACAAATGGAAGCGAGTAGACGACTATCCATACGGTGGAAGCGCCGGCATGGTGATGCAATGCGAGCCTATCGACCGCTGTATCACAGCCCTCAAAGCAGAACGTGAATATGATGATGTCATCTATGTTTCACCGGATGGCGAGACTTTCAACCAGAAAATCGCCAACGAGATGTCTATGCAAGGCAACCTCATTATCCTCTGTGGACATTACAAAGGAATCGACCAGCGAGTACGCGACCATCTCATCACCCGAGAAATCAGCGTGGGAGACTATGTTCTGACTGGAGGAGAGTTGGCTGCAGCCATCATCTCAGATGCAGTCATCAGACTGGTACCTGGTGTTATCAGTGATGAGCAAAGCGCACTCTCTGATTGCTTCCAAGACGACATCCTCGCCGCTCCTATCTACACACGTCCTGCCGACTACAAGGGCTGGAAGGTGCCAGAGATTCTCCTGAGCGGCAATGAAGCCAAGATAAGACAATGGGAATTTGACCAAGCCATGGAACGCACCAAGAAATTGCGCCCAGACTTACTTGATGAATAAAAACTTAAAATCAAACATAAAACTTAGGCACAGCGAAAAGACCAGACTATGCCATAAGTAACCAAATGGTCTACATATATCCTTATGGAACAAAATCTTCAAGAACAGCAGTTCACATCACCTACACCACTAAAACCAGACAACAACATGGTATTGGCAATTGTTTGCACAGTATGCTGCTGCTTGCCACTTGGCATCGTCGGCATCATCAAAGCAAGCAAGGTTAACGGTCTTTATCTTGCCAAGCAATACGAGGCAGCAACTCTTGCAGCTCAAGAAGCTAAGAAATGGAGTATCATCGGTATTGTCGTAGGTTTGGTCATCCAGATTATCTACATGGTTGTATACGGAGCCGCACTCTTCTCACAATTGTAATTTTGAAATACTTTAATAAGTACACATATTTAATAATAGCGATAATTGCACTGGCTTTATTGTATCAGTTCAACCCTTCCAACTATTGGTTTTGGCCTAAATGTGCCATAAAACTCTTGACGGGTCTCAGTTGTCCAGCCTGTGGCATACAGAGATTCATCCATACATTGCTGAAAGGGGACATCATAAAGGCAGTGCAATACAATTATTATTTGATATATGCCCTACCCTATGTTATGGCAATTGTATTTATATACTATTTGCCAAAATGTAGAGCCAAGGACAAACTTAAAGATATTTTCGAAAGTAAAACTGCCGTCAGGTTATACGTCGTAACCTTTTTCATTTGGTTCTTCGTCAGAAATTTATTAAAAATTTAATCTTATGGAGCAACAACAAGTAGAACAACTCATTGTGGCATACGGAAGCAAACTTCCTCTTGAAGCAATACAGACTATAAGAGAAAAACTACAAGCCATGGATTACAACACAGCCAGTGTCATTCTATCGCAAGCTAAAGACCCAACGATATCCATCATTCTATCCGTATTGGTAGGCTCATTAGGCATAGACAGACTTTACATCGGCGACATCGGCTTGGGAATAGTCAAGTTGATAACATGTGGAGGATGTGGAGTCTGGTGGCTTATAGACTTATTCCTAATCATGAATGCCACCAAACAGAAAAACTTGCAAAAAATCATGGGCATTTACTTCTAATTTGCGCAACATCACCTATATCTGCATTATAGATATTTCTTACAGAAGGCTTCGCCAAGAGCGAAGCCTTCTTCGTACAATCGCTCCAACTTAACCGTATCTTTCTCTATGCGTCCTACTTCCAAAGGTTTCATCGGACGGATGCATGTAATCTTGCCAGCAGCCTCCAAGTCATCGACAAGCTGAATTTGCTCATTATATGACTTATGCCGACGACTAAGTGCCACTCGAAGACGAGGATAATTCTTATATAAATAAGGTATCTTGCGATCCTTGCCTGCATCTCTCCACCCCTTGTTACGAGTAAGAACCACCACATTGTGCTCGAAACCCATATCTATCGCATGCTGCACAGGAATACTGTCGGCAATGCCACCATCCAGCATCGGAATTCCATCGACCTCAACTATCTTGCTCACGTATGGCAAGCTGCTGGAAGCACGCACAATGTCAAGGGAACGCTGACGGTCGCGCGTTTCCTTCAAATACATTGCCTGCCCCGTGAGACAATTCGTTGTCACCATCTCAAAACCATCGGCATACTTGAAATAAGTGTCGAAGTCAAAAGGTAGAAGTTGGTTAGGAAATTTGTCATATAGCAACTTACGGTCGAAAATACAGCCTTGGGTCACCAAATGCCTAATACCAATATACTTGTATCTGGCAAGATAGTCGATGTTAGAAATACGCGCACGACGAGGCTGACGGCTCATATAGGACATGCCGTTGCATGCACCAGCCGACACCGCCACCGTGTACGGGAAATACACATCGTGCTTCATGAAAGCATCAAGCACACCACTGGTGAACACGCCACGCATGCCACCCCCCTCAAGAACCAAGCCTGTTTTTCTCAAATCCATAACTAAACGACTACTTTTGTTTACAATTTGCGCAACGAGAAGTTCGATTTCTTACGATTTAGCTCTCGAAAAGCACATTTTTGTATTAATTATTTATAAATTCTAAGTAAATATACACTTTTGATTGCAAAGATAAGCATTTTTTGGGAAATAATTACTAACTTTGCAGCAAAATTAGTAAAAATCTAAAAATATGTTTAGTAAGGACACTTACATCCAGCGCCGACAAGAGTTGAAAAAGCTTGTCAAGAGCGGCGTAGTTTTGATTTTCGGAAATAACAACTCACCTTGTAATTTCCCTAACAATGGTTATTACCCTTTCCGTCAGGATTCTTCTTTCCTTTATTACTTCGGACAGCAGCGCGACGGATTGGTTGGCGTGATTGACATTGACAATGACATCGAGACTCTCATTGGTGACGACATAGATATAGAAGACATCGTATGGTATGGTAGCGTGGAAAGCGTACACGACCTGGCTGAACAAGTCGGCATCCACAACACAGCTCCAATGAAGACCTTGAAGACCATCTGCAACGATGCCATGTCTAAGAAGCGCAAGATTCACTTCCTGCCTCCATATCGCTATGACATCAAGTTGCAAGTATTCGATCTCTTGGGCATTCATCCAAACCAGCAGAAAGAAGAAGCTTCACTGGAACTCATCAACGCCATCGTCAAGATGCGTTCCACAAAAACTCCTGAGGAAATAGAGGAACTGGAGCGTGCCGCTGTCATTGGCTACAAGATGCACACCACAGCCATGAAATTGACGCGTCCTGGAGTGACGGAGAAATTCGTCGGTGGACAAGTAGACGGCATAGCCAACTCATACGGAGCCATGGTTAGTTTCCCTACCATATTTACACAACATGGTGAAATCATGCATGGCAATCCTTCCATGAGTATTCTGGAAGAAGGTCGATTGGCCCTCTGCGATGCTGGTGCTGAGACAATTAACAACTATTGCTCTGACAACACGAGAACGATGCCTGTAAGCGGAAAGTTCACCCAGCGTCAGTTGGAAATCTACTCTATCGTAGAAGCTTGTCATGACTATACACTTGAAGTTGCCAAGCCTGGTGTCAAATATGCAGATGTACACTTCGCTGTATGTCGTTTGATGTTTGACAAGTTGAAGGAATTAGGCCTTGCCAAAGGCGACACCGAGGAAGCTGTAAAGGCAGGTGCTCATGCTATGTTTTTGCCTCACGGACTTGGCCACATGATGGGAATGGACGTTCACGACATGGAGAACTTCGACCAAATCAACGTTGGTTTTGACGAGGAAGTTCGTCCAAACTTGGAACAGTTTGGTACCAATTGCCTCAGAATGGGTCGCCGACTTCAAGAAGGTTTCGTCGTAACAGATGAGCCAGGCATCTATTTCATCCCAGCACTTATCGATGACTGGAAGGCAAGCGGACATTGTGCAGAGTTCCTCAACTTCGACAAGTTGGAAACCTACAAGGACTTTGGTGGCATCCGTATCGAGGACGACGTACTCATCACAAAGGATGGTTGTCGCTTCATCGGCAAAGATCGCATTCCATACCATCCAAAAGATGTAGAGGATTTCATGGCAGCCAACAGAGGCTAACCCTTAGCGAAAAAGAATTATAGTTAATAAGGTTCTTAGAGCAAGAAAGGACAAAAGAGAAATAACAACATTATTTATTAATAATAAAGAGAAAATTTAATGAAGAAGACATTGATCGTCGCAGCATTGATGGCAATGGTTGCCACTGGTGCGAGCGCAAAGACAGCTAAGGATTCAGCTGCAATCGCTAAAAACAAGCCTGTATTTACAGTGGTAAAACAAAACCCTATCACCAGCATCAAAGACCAGAACCGTAGCGGTACGTGCTGGGCTTACTCCACTCTCAGCTTCTTTGAGAGCGAGATTTTGAAGAATACTGGCAAGACATACGACTTGAGCGAGATGTTCGTTGCCAACAAGACCTATATGGATCGCGCAACAATGGCTGTAAGAATGCACGGCGATGTAAGCTTCTCGCAAGGCGGTAGCGCCTACGATGTCCTCTATTGCTTGCAGCACTATGGCATCGTACCAGAGACAGCTATGCCTGCGCCAGGTACATTGACAGGTGACTCTTTGGCAAACTTTGGTGAGTTCTTCAATGTGATGACCCCATACGTAGAAGCTGTTGCCAAGAGCAGTGCCAAGAAGATTTCAACCGCTTGGAAGAGTGGACTCCAGGGCATCATCGACTCTTACATCGGCAAGGCTCCAGAGTCATTCACTTACAATGGCAAGACCTATACTCCACAGTCATTCTGCCAGAGCCTTGGCTTGAACCTCGATGATTATGTTACAATCACCAGCTATACTCACCACCCAATGTGGAGCAAGTTTGCTGTTGAGGTACAAGATAACTGGCGTTGGCCTTTGAGCTACAATGTCCCTATGGAAGACCTTTGCAAGATTATCGATAACGCAGTTAACAACGGCTATACAGTAGCTTGGGGTGGCGACGTCACAGAAGATGGTTTCACTCGCAAGGGTTTAGGTATTGCCTACGACGTAAAGAAGGTACGCTCTATGTCTGGTACTGATGCAGACCGTTGGTTCAAGCTCTCAAGCAGCGAGAAGAAGGTTAAATTCGACTCACTCGGCGTCAACGCTCCAGAAGTAGTTCCTACCCAGCAGATGCGCCAGGAAGCTTTCGATAATTGGGAGACAACAGATGACCATGGCATGCACATCTATGGTATCGCAAAGGACCAGAACGGCAAGGAATACTACATGGTCAAGAACTCTTGGGGCGAGTATGGCGACTACAAAGGCACATGGTACATGACCAAGGCTTTCGTAGCTTACAAGACTATGGACTTCATGGTTAACAA
>SAMEA104315437__coassemble_379_pt1 | contig 24158 bp, 24 predicted proteins | sample SAMEA104315437__metabat2_high_PE_043 | metagenome-assembled genome bin SAMEA104315437 (sample SAMEA104315437) | gut metagenome | biome: Monkey gut; feature: monkey-associated habitat; material: faeces | place: China | collected 2013 | reverse complement strand
TTCGATGAGAAGATGGTACCAAACGAGGCTGTTAAGGATTTCTTCAAGGACTAATTTTTAGGACTTTACATATTCATGAGGTCGTAACTCGAATAGAGTTGCGACCTTTTTTTATCCTTTCTTGCTGATATTGTGGCGATTATGTGAAAAAGTTGCCTTTTTATTTTGTAATGTCTGCAAATTCCATTATCTTTGCAGTGCAAAATATTTTTTTTATGGGATTATTCGGTTTTTTTAGTAACAAGAAGAAGGAGACTCTTGACAAGGGACTCGAAAAGACAAAGGAGAGTGTATTCAGCAAGTTGGCTCGTGCCGTTGCTGGTAAGTCAACCGTGGATGATGATGTCCTCGACGACTTGGAGGAAGTGCTTATCACTTCTGACGTGGGTGTGGATACAACCGTGAAGATTATCCGCCGCATCGAAGAGCGTGTGGCTCGTGATAAGTACGTGTCTACTTCTGAACTTAACAGAATATTGCGTGAGGAGATAGCCAATCTTCTCGCTGAAAATCATACGGATGATAATGATGATTGGGATTTACCTTCTGATCATAAACCTTATGTCATTTTGGTCGTTGGTGTCAATGGAGTGGGCAAGACCACTACCATCGGCAAGCTCGCTTATCAGTTTAAGAAGGCTGGCAAGAAGGTGTACCTTGGTGCCGCCGATACTTTCCGTGCCGCAGCCGTAGAGCAGATTTGCATCTGGGGTGAGCGCGTGGGGGTTCCTGTGGTCAAGCAGCAGATGGGCTCCGACCCAGCTTCCGTCGCTTTCGACACCTTGCAGAGTGCCAAGGCCAATGGCGCAGACGTCGTGCTGATTGATACGGCAGGACGCTTGCACAACAAGGTGGGACTCATGAATGAGTTGAAGAAAATTAAGGATGTCATGAAGAAGGTTTTGCCTGAGGCTCCTGATGAGGTGATGCTCGTCTTGGACGGCAGTACCGGACAGAATGCTTTCGAGCAGGCCAAGCAGTTTGCGGCTGTCACCAATATCACTTCGCTCGCCATTACCAAGTTGGATGGTACGGCTAAGGGCGGTGTTGTCATCGGAATTTCCGACCAGTTGAAGGTGCCAGTGAAGTACATCGGCTTGGGCGAGGGCATGGAAGACCTCCAGCTTTTCAACAAGAAGGAATTTGTCGACTCGCTCTTCAAGGCGTAGTTGCGGCATTCGATGGTGAGAAAGAGAATTCAGGGGGCGATTCCTTTTGCCTTTCTGTATCATAAGAGTTTCATGAATATATTATGAGGTTTTCGTGAATATATCATTAAGAAATTAAAAAGATAGAATCAAGATAAAGTGAAGAAAAACGAGATAGACATAATTACGATGGGCTGTTCCAAGAATTTGGTGGACAGCGAACTTCTGATGAAGCAATTCGAGGCTAACGGCTATCATTGCGTACACGATTCAAAGCGTCCACAAGGCGAGATTGCCGTAATCAATACTTGCGGCTTCATCGAGGATGCCAAGCAGGAGAGCATTGATACCATCTTGGAGTTTGTGCAGCGAAAGCAAGAGGGAAAACTCAATAAACTCTATGTGATGGGATGCCTTTCGCAGCGTTATCAAAAGGAGTTGGAGGCTGAAATTCCAGAAGTAGATAAGTTTTATGGCAAGTTCAACTACAAGCAACTGTTGGCTGAGTTGGGCAAGGCAGATGTACCTTCTTGTGATGGTCGTCGCCGTCTGACAACTCCTCGCCACTACGCTTATCTGAAGATTTCCGAGGGATGCGACCGCCATTGTGCCTATTGTGCCATTCCTATCATCACCGGCAAGCATGTGAGTCGTCCGAAGGAGGAAATCCTGCAAGAGGTTCGAGAAATGGTGGCTGATGGCGTGAAGGAATTTCAGGTCATCGCACAGGAACTCACTTATTATGGCATCGACATCGACGGCAAGCATCACATCACCGACTTGATTTCCGACATGGCGGATATTCCAGGCGTGAAGTGGATTCGCTTGCATTACGCTTATCCTAACCAATTCCCGATGGATTTGCTCGATGTGATGCGCGAGAAGCCAAATGTCTGCAACTATCTCGACATCGCCTTGCAGCATATCAGCGACCACATGCTCGACCGTATGCACCGCCACGTGAGCAAACAAGAGACCATGGACTTGATTCAGGCGATGCGCGAGAAGGTGCCTGGTCTGCACTTGCGCACAACCTTGATGGTGGGCTTCCCTGGTGAGACCGAGGAAGATTTCCAGGAATTGATGGAATTCGTGAAGTGGGCGAAGTTTGAGCGCATGGGCGCTTTCGCCTATTCTGAGGAAGAGGGAACCTATAGTGCCAAGCATTATGAGGATGATGTCCCTCAGGACGTGAAGCAGAGGCGACTCGACCAGCTGATGGCTCTACAGCAGGACATCAGTGCCGAGGTGGAGGCTGAGAAGGTAGGAAAGGTGATGAAGGTCATCATCGACCGCAAGGAAGGTGACTATTATGTCGGCAGAACAGAATTCTGCTCTCCAGAGGTTGACCCGGAAGTCCTCATTCCTGCCACCAAACGATTGAGAGTAGGTAGTTTCTATCAGGTGAAGATTACTTCGAGCGAGGAGTTCGACTTGTATGGCGAACTTGCAGATTGATATATCGTATAATCTTTTATATTGATATATTGTATAATCTACTGATTAAAATATATATATAGTAATCTTGCCGATTGATTTATAGCATTATCGTAAAAAATGAACAACAAGCAATTTATCGCAGAATTGGCGCGACAGACCGGATTCTCGCAGGACGATACGCAACGTCTTGTGAGAAAGGTGATTGATGCCATGATTTCTCAGTTTGAGGAAGGAGAACAGGTTACGATTCCTGATTTTGGCACTTTCGAGGTGAAGAAGCGCCTTGAGCGAGTTGTGGTTAATCCTATCACGAAGAAACGCCAGTTGGTTCCACCAAAGTTGGTCCTTGGATTCCGACCTGTGGCTTCTGTAAAGGAGAAATTGAAGAATGGAGGAGAGGACGATGAGTAAGTCGAGTATTTCTATATTGGCGAAGGCGATAGCTAATAGCAAGGGGCTGACGGAAGCCGAGGCAGAGCGTTTCATCACGCAGATGTTTAGCGTAGCCAATGATGCGATTCAAGATGAGAAGCAACTCAAGGTGAAGTGGCTCGGCACATTCAAGGTGACAGCTGTCAAGGATCGTGAGAGTGTAGACGTCAATACGGGCGAGCGTATCGTCATCGAGGGACGTGACAAAATTTCTTTTACGCCGGATAATATCTTGAAGGAAATCGTCAACAAGCCTTTTGCTCAATTTGAGACGGTTGTCGTCAATGATGGTGTTGACTTTTCTGATATTGATGAGAAGTTTGCCAACCTTTCTGATATGGCTATCCAGGATTCTCCTCTTGAAAATAATGCTGAAAAGTTGTCGGAGGAAACTTCTGAGGTTCTGCTAAAGAATACGGAAGTTGTCGTTGAGAACGCTGAGAATGCTTCGGAAGTTGTCGTTGGGAACGCTGAGAAATCTTCGGAAGTTGTCGTTGAGAACGCTGAGAATGCTTCGGAAGTTGTCGTTGAGCACATTGATAATTCTTCAGAAAACGAATTGATGGTTGAACAGATTTTGGAATCAGTTCCTGAATCTGCAATAGAGCATGTCGTAGAATCGACTTCTGGTGCTGTCGGAGTTGCAAACGAGGAACGAACCGACCGAATATTGAAAGCCGAGGATGCAGAAGAGGACGATGAGTTGGAGAAAATAGAGATTCCTCGTCATATTTCTCATAACGTGGAGGCTGTTGCTGATAATGCAGAGAAATCAATTGAAGCAGAGAGTCAAATTGGCGTAGAGAATCTGGTTGAGGGCGAGAAAACGGTTCTGTTTGATACCCCTATAGCGGCAAAAGAAAATGATAAAGCCGAAAATGGCTCGGAAGCCTCGGAAGTTGCTGGCGTTTCTGATGATGTTAGTGCACCGCAGGTTGCTAATGTTTCAAAAAATGCAGGAGCCTCAGAAGTCGATGAAGAGTTAGAAGATGATGAGGAATCTTCCAAAAAGCATCATTTCATCATACCAAAGTACGTAGCTGTTGTGGCTTGCATTGTCTTTGTTGGAATGTTGGGAGCAGTTTGCTGGTTTGCGTATAATTATGGTATGATGCAAGCTCAGCAAAAGAATCTGCAGGTACAACTTGCTGATTTAAAGGCTAATTCTCAAAAGGCTGCTGCGGCTCAAGCTGCAAAGCGAAAGACTGTAGTTCTTGATAGTGCCCAACTTGCCTTGCGCGAGAAAGCCCGTCAGGATAGTCTTCGTATGGCGGCAGCCAACAATGCTGTTAATATGGCGGAGAAAGCTGACTCCTTGAGGAAGGCCCAAGAGAAACTGGCGGCAAAGGATGCCCAAAATGTTCAAGGAAAGAGTCTTGCTGATAAAACGAAGCAAGAGTCAAATGCCAAGCAAGCCAATGCTAAGTTTGAATCAAATGCCAAACAAGCCGATGAAAAACTTTCGCAGGTTCGATATGACGACCCAAGAGTGAGAACGGGTGCTTATCGAATCGTGGGGGTGGCGCAAACCATAACGGTTCATGAGGGGCAGACACTTCAAAGCATCACTCGTCGTTACTTGGGTTCAGGAATGGAATGCTATGTCGAAGCCCTCAATGGATGTAAAGAAGTAAAAGCAGGACAGAAACTCAAGATTCCAAAGGTAGAGCTCAAGAAAAAGTCAAAATAGATTTTTTATAGCATCAATTTTTTTTTTCTCACATCGCACTTGTATTACATTTTGTCTGTGTTTAAGATATGTGTAATTCGTGTGGTGTGAGTTTTTTTATTATCCCTCACACCACACGGTAATAAACATGTCTTATCGAGTTTGCCTTAAAGATATTGACATCTTTACTTTTTTACAAGTCGAAAATGCCCTTTAATGCCATGCGAGCCACTTTCTCGTATTCTTCGCCTAAGTCAGCGAAGCGAACCACGCAGTTGGCAGCAGCATGTTTCACTCCCATGTTGCCATCTTGCAAAGCCACGGCAGCTTGGTCGAGAAATTCGTTGATGCCACGCTCGTTGGCTTCTTGACCATTGGCAAAGAGGCGGGCGAGGATATGAAAACCAGCAATCTGGTAGAGTGGCTTGTCGCTTGCAATCCATTGGTAGGCGATGACAGGAGCATAGTCTACGTATTGGAGCAAGTTGAAGGCAAGCATCTCTGCCATCTCTTGGCTTTTCACTTGTTCCATCCAGATGTCAGTGATCTCAGCCAACATCTTTTCGGCAGGCATGATGAGAGTGGCGAGAATCTTGCATTCCCTGATGTCTTCCTTCCATAGTTCGATGGCGAGCTCATAGTCCTTGCCGTATTCGGCAGCCATCTTCTTGAGTTCGATGAAAGGAACGCCCCAGTTGATTTTGTAGCCTACGCCCTTTTGCGACATAGACTGCGAGGTAGGACCATTCATCAAGAGACGAAAGCTTCTCTTAATCTGCATCAGCTTCTGATGAGTTTCTTCATTCATTTTCTCTTTCTTTTTCTTTTAAAAGATTTATATTCTCTTTCTTTCAAAAAAAACAATTTTGTAAGTTAGGATTTTAGAAACCCTTCCGTAGGAATCCCCTATAATTCCATCACTTCGCAGAACAAGCCCTTGAAATGTTCTTCTATTCCCATAGGCTTTTCCTTAAAAATGCCGAAGAGGGCACTTCCGCTTCCACTCATGGCGGCATATACGGCACCCTGCTCATACAGTTTCTGCTTGATACCAGCCAACTCTGGATGCATCGCGAAGATAGGAGCCTCGAAGTCGTTCACCAATTCGTCCTTCCAAGTCTCGATAGGTTGGCGAACGATGTCACGACAGCATTTGGCTGGTTTCTTCGGAGTAATGGCGCCATAGGCATCCTTGGTGCTTACTGCCACGTTTGGCTTCACGATGGCGATATAATAACCATTGAGGTTGCCCTGAGGACCGTCTGCAGGCATCAACTCGTCGCCAATGCCCTCGGCATAAGCAGGTTCTGCCTCGATGAAGAAGGCACAATCTGCACCCAATTTTGCGGCGTATCTCTCCATCTCCGGGTTTCCGATGTTGAGGCGGAATCTCTCATCGAGCAAACGTATCATGAATGCGGCATCGGCAGAGCCTCCTCCCAACCCCGCTTGTGATGGGATGTGCTTGTAGAGATGGGCGTGGATGCGTGGCAACTTGTAGTCGGCAGCCAAAAGTTCGTAAGCCTTTACCACCAAGTTCTTCTGCTCGTCACAGTCGACGGCGTTGCCTGTAACCTTGAGGTCGCAGTCGACATCGCTTGGAAACTTCTCATCCATGTATTTGATTTCCAGCGCGTCGCATAGAGGGATGGGATAGAAGACGGTTTCCAAGTTGTGGTAACCGTCTTCTCTTTTGCCTACGATGTTCAAGCCAAGGTTGATCTTGGCACATGGAAATACAATCATAGTCTTAATCCTTTTAATTCTAAAAACTTTGGAGTCTTATTGCAGAGCAACCTTTTATTTCTTGGCAGCCTTGCGGAAGGTCTCGTTGTCGAGTACAATCTTGTCGTCAGACAAATCTACGATAGCCTGGTCCTTGATGTCGTTGTCCATACCCTTGCGGCAGAGCACGATGTTGATTTGCTCACCTGTTGGCTGTACGAGGAATTCCCATTTGTAGTATTCCTTGTTGAAGTTCTTCACGCTTGCTGTGAAATCACTATTGAGAGTGATGACTGTCTTTTGGTCAGGAGTAGTGTAGTCACCTGCAATCTTTGCCTGAGCAGCAGAATCTTCAATTACTTCTACCTTTGGCTGAGCGGCTGTAGCATTATCTGCTTTCTTGTTGTTGCACGCTGTTGCCATGATCAAGCCCAATGCAAGGGCGATAAATGTTGACTTTTTCATACTTCTAAGTTGTTTAAAGTTATTTATTATATAGTTTACTTCTTCTTCTTTATATAGTTTACTTTTTCATTCTCAGGGATTTTACGAATTTGCATTCATTCTTTTCCTACAATGATCAATTGTGTTCATCCTTTTACATACATCATTACTCCGCTTGCCACGAGCATCACCCAGACGGAGATGAGTCCCGTTATGATTGGATACTTCGAGAACTTGAGCGGTCCCGACTTGGGTTCAAACTGGTCGGTGTGCTCCTTGGCGAAGTACCGATATGTATAGTAGGTGATGGTGGCGGTGAGAAAGCCGATGAAGGCTCCCACCATTAGGTCGCCTGGATAATGTACCCCCAAGTAGATGCGGGAGTAGCTCATCAGGGTCGCCCAGATAACCAGGAATATCGTCAGTTTGCTGCGTCTCACAAGATACATGGCGAAGAAAGCCATGCTCCAGGCATTGGCGGCGTGTGACGATGGAAATCCAAACCTGCCTCCTCGATAGTTGAATGCTACGTGTACGAGTGGCGATATCGGGTTGTCGAGATTGCTCGGTCGCATGCGTGCCACCATGGGTTTCAGCAGTGTAGAGGCTGTCTGGTCGCAGATGGTGATGATGAGCACGATGAGCGCAAGACAGGTCAGCGTCACCTTCCAGTTGAAGTTGCGTATCATCACGTATAGGAAACTTGCATAGAACGGTATCCAGATGAAACGGTCTGAGTACATCGTCATGAAGTAATCCCAGTATTCGCTGTGCATGCCGTTGAAATAGAGAAATATACTCGTGTCGATTTTATTGAGAAAATCTAATAATTCTGACATTATTTCTTGTTTTATTATTTTTTGCTGATGTCATCGTAAAGTTTCTGGAGATATGCCTGGCCTCGCTTGATGTTGTAGCCCAGTTTCGTCCCCTTGTTATAGACGGCCTTCTTTGCCTTGTTGTCAAATATCAGGGAGTTTTCCTCTGATACCACACCGAAGGCATCCGGTACGGTGAAGAAGGCGAACTTAGGTGTGGCGTCGCTCAACATGTTCTTCGAGAACAGGAAGTCGTCGTGCTTCAGATGCAGCTGTCCCAACAGGGTGGCTGCGATGTCTTGTTGCGAACCGATGAGCTTGATTTTCATCGGCTTGGCAATGGCTCCTCCCGTCAAGATGAGAGGTATCTGATAACGGCTTCTGTCGAAGTTGTTGAGGTTTTCCTTGTAGGCTCCCACGTGGTCTGGCACCAATATCACCAATGTGTTCTTCCACCTTGGCAGCTTGCTGTATTGGCGCATCACGCTTCCTATTACACTGTCGGTGTAGGCGAAAGCATTCAATCGCTTGTCATTCAGTCGCTTGTATGGAACGTCGAAAGGTTCGTGGCTGCTTGATGTCTGGAATACTCTCAGCTGTGGGCCGCCCGTTTGCTGCTTCTTGATGTCCTCCATCAGGCGGTTGGCCACCAAGTGGTCATGCACGCCCCATTTACTGAGTTTCTCGTCTATCGGGAAGTCGCTGTCGGATATGATTTTTTGGAATCCTTGGGATACCAAGTAAGAGCGCTGGTTGGCGAAGTCTACGTCGCCACCATAATAGTAGGTGGTCTTGTAACCAGCTTGTTGGCTGAGCGAGCGCGCGATTGACGGCAGTTGGGCTGTCTTGGCAGGGTATCGCATCAAGCTTGTGGTAGGCTGGGCAGGATAACCGCTCAAGATGGAAACCAGACCTCGGTCGGTGCGGAAACTGTTGGCGTAGAATCGTGTGAAGAGGATGCCTTGCTGGGCGATGGAGTCCAATTCCACAGCCACGTCCTTCTGCGTGCCCATCGAAGGCAAGAGGTCGTTGGCGAAGCTCTCCATGATGACAATCAGGATGTCTGGCTTGCCATTGGCTGCCGCCGGATTGAGTAGGGGATAGGTGTTGGCGTCGCTTTGGCTCACCATGGTGCGGAATATCTTCTCGGCCTCCTGATCGTCCATGTAGCGATATTGCTGGGCGAAGTTGTTGGCATGTGTAAGCGATTCCACCAAACTGAACATCGGGTTGACCGCAGCATGGTTTACATAGATGTTTTGGCTAAAGTAAACCTTGCCAGTGTTGGTGGTAGATACGGTTACTCCACCCCTGATAGGCAGGAAGAGCAAACCGGTGAGCAGCAGCATGATGATGGACGTGCGGCCTCTGTGTCGGTCGAAGTCGTTGTTGCTCCTATTATAATAGGTATGCGAATAGGAGTAGTAGGAGCGTCTCTTCTTGCCTTGGTAAACCTTCAATGAAAACCAGATGACTGCGGCGCAAACGCATAGGCTAATCAGTCCTACGGCTTGTATCCAGATGCTCACGCTTGCCAAGGCATCGGCTGGCGAGGTGAAGAAGTAGAAGAGAGGCGTGCTGTCTAAAGGAAAGCCCCAATATGGATAGAGAGCAATATTGAGCACAAAACAGAAACTCATCAAGAGTGCTGCAATGGCGAAATAGCCGTTCAGTATCGGACGTATGAGTTCTTTCCTCAGCCAGATGGAGGCAATCAACAACAAGGAAGGGATGGCTGTCAGGTAGCCAGCCATCGAGAGGTCGAGGGTAAGACCATGCCACATCACGTCGAGCATGGTGGAGATTGTATTATCAATAGGTTGTGTCGCCGAAGAATGCGTAAAGAGCATGAACAAAGGCTTCTGAACCAGGAATAGTAATACAAACGTGAAATATGTTTTAAAGAACCATTTAATCTGTTTCATCGCTGAGCAATTATAGATGTTGTATATGATACGTGCAAAATTAATGCTTTTATTTGGAATAAGCAATTTATTTTACTTAAATTTCAAAAAAGAGTAAAAAATATTTGGCAGTTTTGTGAAAAAAGACTATCTTTGCGCTAACTAATTATTAAAATGTTATGGCCAAGTATAATATTACCCCTAAAAAAGACAAGAGTGCCAAGTATCAGACGCTCTTGAGTGAAGAGACTAAAGACCGATTGCGAGATGAAATCTTGAGAATTGTAGTTACTGAGGGTAAATACAAGGATAAGGATTATAATACTCGTAAACTTGCGGAAGACTTGCATACGAACTCCAGATATGTTTCTGCGGTTTGTGCAACTCGCTTTCATAAGAACTATCCGGAGTTTGTTAATGATTATAGAGTCAACGATGCCATGTCTTTGTTGACTGATAAGCGCTACCTCAAGATGACGATTGAGGATATTGCTGAGATGGCAGGTTTCAGCACTCGCCAGAGCTTTTATTCTAACTTCTACAGACGTACGGGCGTGACGCCTCGCCAGTATCGTGAAGACCACGTTGGCAAGAAGTAAGGACTTTCCAGCAAAAAGGGTTGCTTTCACATAGAAGGCAACCCTTTTTGTTATTTGTTTAAGAAACTTTTCAGAGCCTTGGTCTTGGCGTTCTTTGAAATCTTGCGTAGGGCCTTGTCTCTGATTTGGCGCACGCGCTCTCTCTTCAGTCCCATGTCCTCCCCAATCTCTGCGAGGGTGACGTGGGCGATGCCAATGCCATAGAATTTCTCTATCACTTCTTTCTCTCTGTCGTCGAGTACTTGGAGGGTGGCTTGTAGGTCTTTGAGCATCTCTCTGAAGGCGGCGTTGTCGTCAGCCATCAGTGCATCCTTGTTGGCAAGCACATCGAGTAGGGTGTAATGAGTTCCTTCCGACAGGGGGGCATCGATGGAGACGGCGTTGTTGGCGGAGCGACTGACGAACTTTCGGTCGCTCTTTGGAACCTTGCATACGCCCGCTTGTTGGTCGATGGCTTGCTCCATTGCCTTGCGGATGAATGGTGCGGCATAGCCCACGAAGTTGGTTCCTCTGTTGGCATCGAATTTCTGTGCGGCCTGCACCATTGCCATGTAGCCCTCGCTTACGAGGTCATCGAACTCCAATCCCTTGCCGGTGTATTTGTTGGCGATGGATTTCACGAAGTTCAGGTTGTCGCTTATCAGCTTGTTTATATTATTTTCTTTCATATTCATCGATTTGTTATAAGAGTGAGTGCTCCTAATCATCACGATGCAAATTTACAACATTTCTTTTTATTCTCCAAATATTATGATGTTTTTTTAGTGTTTAGAACATTTTCGTAGAGATAATTACGATGTCTATTCGATATTTGAATAGCTGCTATTTGCAAAAAAGAAGTGTAGCTGTCTATTAAAAAGGAGGGTGAATCCACTCTCGTGGTTCACCCTCATACATTAGTCAAATCAAATCTTTTAACTTATACACACAATATATTTAGGAATATAAGATTATTCATAGGAATCCATCCAGATGAGGAGATTCTCTTTGACTTGCTCCTCACAAGGAGGAACTTACTTGAAATATCTCTTGTAAAGGCCAGCGAAGCCTGCGCAGTGGCGTGCCTCGTCCTTAGCCATCTCGTGAACGGTGTCGTGGATAGCGTCGGAACCTTGCTCCTTGGCGAGCTTGGCGATGCGGAACTTGTCCTCGCAAGCACCCTTCTCGGCAGCGATACGAGCCTCAAGGTTGCTCTTGGTGTCGCCCAATACCTCACCAAGTAACTCAGCGAAGCGAGATGCGTGGTCTGCCTCCTCGAAAGCATAGCGCTTGTAGGCCTCGGCAATCTCTGGATAACCCTCACGGTCAGCCTGGCGCGCCATGGCGAGATACATGCCAACCTCACCACACTCACCATTGAAGTGATCCTTCAAACCCTTGATGACTTCCTCGTTGACGCCATCCTTATATGCCTGGCCCAATACATGGACAGTGGCGAAGGTGAGGTCATCGTCTACAGCGTCCTCCATCTCCTTGAACTTGCTCGCAGGAGCCTTGCAGATAGGGCACTTCTCAGGTGCTTCTGTTCCTTCATAGATGTATCCACATACAGTGCAAATAAATTTCTTTTTCATAATGTTCTTGTTTTTAAAAGTTAATATTTCTGTTGTTTTTGTATAATCTGAATTTGTCTTGCAGTGCATGACTGCAAGGTCGATGCTGTAGGCAGCATCAGTTAGCCTCAAGCTTTTGCTTCATCGCACACTCGGCGCAGATGCCCTTGTAGTAGAGCTGTTGCTCGTCTACGATGTTGCCGTCTATCACTTTCGGGCGTTTCAAACTTGGAGCTTTCTCATCGAACAAGTCTTTCACCTTGCCGCATCTCTTGCAGAAGAAGTGAACGTGTGGGGTGGTGTTGCCATCGTAGCAAACTCGGTGTTCGTCGATGGTAATCATCTGAGCTGCTCCATTCTCGCTCATCATCCTCAGCGTATTGTATACGGTAGTCTTGCTGAGCGTTGGCACATCGTCGTGTATACCTTTATATACATCGTCAATGGTGGGGTGGATGGGGTGCGTCATGAGGTATTTCATGATGGCAAGTCGTTGCACTGATGGTCGTATGCCACAGGCGACGAGTCTGTCGTATGCCTCTTTTCCGTTGTTCATCTTTAATTCTTGTTTAATGTTTTTTTTACGGTTGCAAAGGTAGGAATATTTTTTGAAACCTCCAAATAAAATTGGAAAAATTACAAGAAAAGTTTGTATTTTTTTCAATTTTTAAGTTTTTACGAAAAATGTGTAGGCAAACAGAGGAGTTACTACATGACGAATATGAATTTTTGTTGTGATGGGTATGAGAATTGAGACATGGCGACTATGAGAATTATGACATGGCACGTATGAAAATTTAATCTTCGGAAAGGTGTGTCAATAAAAATGACCATGTGGCGATTTGGCTCCCGAAGGCTACTCGTATTTTCCCTTAAGGGTAAAAATATTTAGTGTTAAGGGAAAAAATATTTTTCCTTAAGGGTAAAAATAAAAGTGGGTAGGGGGGGGTAGCGAAGACTCGCTTGGACGATTTTGTCGGTTGTAAAATAAAATGATGGCTTCCATTGATTGTGGGCAGGTTTGTCGAGATGCAATGTGTGGCTTGTGCAAAAAAAATCTCTATTTGCCAAAAGGGCATAAAAAAAGCGATGACCTTCACAGGCTACCGCTCCAAATCTTCAATAGGTATTAGTTTCCTTTAAGGTAAAAAGATTGTTTTCAGGATAACGTTAGCAAAGGTACGGGTATTTTTTGATACTGCCAAATTTTTCTACTTCTTTTTTCGAAAGAAAATGTTGTGTGCCCACACAAGCGGGATAATTAACAACGATTAACTAAATATTTTGCGCAAACGTTTGAATTATACGTTTTTTTACGAAAACGAATTAACAATTGGGTGAAATTTTTGCTTAGTTGTTTTCGAATTATATACAACTGTTTTCGAATCTTAAAAATTGGTTGAACGAAAACTGAAAATGTGGATTGCAACATACAAAAAATAAGGTATCGCCCCAAAATAGGACAATACCTTATTATATATAGAATCAAATGATAGATTCTTTACTTGTTCTTCTTGATTTTCTCCACGTAGGCATCGATGACAGCTACGGCTGTGATGTTGACGATGTCCTGTACGCTGCTCTCAGAGTCAGTGAAGTGGATAGGCTTGTTAAGACCCATCTGGATAGGACCGATGATCTCAGCCTCAGGGCTCAATGCCTGGAGAAGCTTGTAAGCACCATTGGCACTGCTGAGGTTAGGGAATACCAAAGTGTTGACATCCTTGCCCTTCAAGCGAGAGAATGGATACTTCTCGTCGCGCAACTGCTTGTTGAGAGCGTAGTTCACCTGCATCTCGCCATCGATGGCAAGCTCTGGGAACTCCTTCTGCATCTCTTCCACGGCCTTCTTTACCTTTACTGGTGAGCCTTGGGTGTCGGTGCCGAAGTTAGAGTAGCTCAACATGGCCATCACTGGCTCATCGTTGAAGAACTTCACTGTGCCTGCAGACAACTTGGCGATGTCGGTGAGGACATCCTGGTCTGGGTGACGGTTGATCAAGGTGTCGGCGATATAGTAGACACCCTTCTGTGTATTGAGGATGTGCATGGTACCGAAGGTCTTGTATCCCTCACGGATGCCGATGACGTCCTTAGCCACCTTGATGGTGTTGGAGTACTTGGTGTAGAGACCCGTGATGAAAGCATCGGCGTCGCCTTGCTCTACCATGGACATACCGAAGTAGTTGCGCTCGTACATCTTGTCGTATGCCTCCTCGAAGGTGTAACCTTCACGAGAGCGCTTCTCTGCCAAGTGCTTTGCGAATGTGGCACGGCGACCTTGCTCGTTGTCGGCACGCATGTCTACAATCTCGATGCCCTCAAGGTCGAGCTTCAATCGGTTGGCAACACGCTTCAAGCGGTCTGGGTTGCCGAGGAGGATAGGCTGGCAGATGCCCTCAGTCTTGGCCTGAACGGCAGCCTTCAACATGGTTGGGTTGCCACCCTCTGCGAATACCACGCGCTGTGGGTGCAAGCGGGCTGTATCGTGGAGCTTGCGAGTCAACTTGGTCTCCTGACCGAGCAACTGGCGCAGGCGCTGCTTGTATGCCTCCCAGTCGGTGATAGGGGTACGAGCCACGCCACTGTCCATGGCGGCCTTGGCGATAGCGGCACTCACCTCTGTAATCAAACGTGGGTCTACTGGTTTTGGAATGAAGTATTTAGGACCGAAGGTGAGGTCGTTGACGTGATAAACGTCATTGACAACATCTGGCACAGGCTGCTTAGCCAAGTCGGCGATGGCATGAACGGCAGCTAACTTCATCTCCTCGTTGATGGCGCGGGCGTGAACGTCGAGGGCGCCACGGAAGATATAAGGGAAACCGATTACGTTGTTGATCTGGTTAGGATAGTCGGAACGACCTGTGGACATCAATACGTCAGGACGGCTTGCCATCGCATCCTCGTAGCTGATTTCAGGCACAGGGTTGGCGAGGGCGAATACGATAGGGTTGGCGTTCATGGAGCGGAGCATGTCCTGAGAGAGGACGTTACCCTTACTCAAGCCAACGAATACGTCGGCACCCTTGATAGCCTCCTCAAGAGTATGAACGTCGCGGCGGTCGGTGGCGAAGAGCTTCTTCTGCTCGGTCAAGTTCTCGCGGTCGCTTGTGATGACACCCTTGGAGTCGAGCATCACGATGTTCTCCACCTTGGCACCGAGGGCTACATAAAGTTTGGTACAGCTGATGGCTGCGGCGCCGGCACCATTGACGACGATCTTCACCTTGTCGATGTCCTTGCCAGCTACCTCAAGGGCGTTCTTCAAGCCGGCAGCGGAGATGATGGCGGTACCATGCTGGTCGTCGTGCATCACTGGGATGTCGAGGGTCTTCTTCAGTCTCTCCTCGATGTAGAAGCACTGAGGAGCCTTGATGTCCTCCAAGTTGATTCCACCGAAAGAAGGGGCGATGCGCTCTACGGTCTCGCAGAACTTCTCTGGGTCTTTCTCGTCGATTTCAATGTCGAACACATCGATTCCACCGTAAATCTTGAAGAGCAATCCCTTACCTTCCATCACAGGCTTGCCGCTCATGGCGCCGATGTCGCCAAGACCGAGCACGGCTGTGCCGTTACTAATTACTGCAACCAAGTTACCCTTGTCTGTGTACTTGTAAACATCATCTGGGTTCTGTTGGATTTCCAAACATGGGAAAGCCACGCCAGGTGAGTAAGCCAAACTCAAGTCTGTCTGTGTGTGATAAGGCTTGGTAGGCTTCACTTCGATTTTTCCAGGACGGCCATTCAAGTGATATGCTAATGCCGCCTCCTTTGTGATTTTTACCATAACTTTATATTAGTTAAAAGTTTCTATTCGTTAGTTTTTAGTGCATTTTTGTGCACATTTTTAAAATTTTGTGCAAAGGTAATAAAAAACTTCTTAATATGTGTAGGTTTTTTGATTTTTTTTCGTATCTTTGCGATAAGTTTTTAAATATGGGAGCAAAAGAAGATAAAGAAAAGGCTAAATTTGTCAGAGAAACTGTTACTAAATATTTCTTTGACATGAGTAAATCTACTTATACTATTATGGTGTTGGGTGGGTTGGCTGCTGTGTTTGGAATCGTAACGTCAGACCAGGAAGAAACGCTGTCTGCCATATTTATAGGTGTGTGCTTGACAGTAGTGTTGGCTATTATCGGATTCTTAATTTCAAGAAAAATAATATACAATGAATACTTTAGGAATGACATTCGCTATCTGTCTGATACCTGCCACTGCTTTTTTGTTGTGGCTTCTCACTCCATGGGGTAAAAAATGGCGTAAGACTTTAGACGAAAAATACTATTGATTATGAACAAGGGGGGCATTTGTTACCTTTGCGGAAAAACTTAGACAAAGTAAAGAAAATGGCTGAAATAAACGATTATCGTAAGGAATTGAAGAGCAGAATCATCGAGTATGCCATGGGCGAGTTTTACAAGCGTGGCATCCGAGCTGTGAAGATGGATGAAATCTCACAGGGACTTCATGTGTCGAAGCGCACCGTATACGAAATCTTTGGCGACAAGGAGGAGCTCTTGTTGGCGGGTCTCAAGCTCAAGAGCGAGGAGATGCGCCGCAAAATGGAGGAGTATGCCCGAAGTGGCAACCACAACGTGGTGGACATCTTGGGATATTTCTATAAGCAGCAGATTGAGGTGAATGGTTTGGTGGGCGTTGCTTTCTATGAGGAGATCAACCGCCTTCCACGTGTCATGGAGTATCTGAAACAAGACCACGAGCATGAGCATGAGGATCGTGTGAGATTCTTGGAGGCTGGTGTGAAGGAAGGCTTGTTTCGCTCTGACATCGACTATAAGGTGACTTTGGAGTTGATGCACATCGCTCTCAAGGAGATTATGCACCAACAGTTCTATAAGAAGTGCGGTATGCAGGGCATCTTCGACAATTTCATGTTGGTGGTGATTCGAGGCATTTGCACCGAGCGTGGACTGGTGTTGCTCAACAAGGCGTTGGGGCACGATGTCGCGTGATGCTTGGATGACGTGACAATATAATTGTAACACTATTAATTGTGGCACTATATATCCCTATATATAATACATATCTCTATATATAATAAGGTGTGGCAAATCTTGATAAGAGAAAGATATGAGGCTGCAAGTAAATTATGAAGTAATTACTCAATATTGAAGAAAGAACAATGAAGATAATTTTGATTGGCGCCGGTAACTTGGCGACAAATCTTGGCAAGGCATTGCTCAATGCTGGTCATGACATCCTTCAGGTGTATAGCAGGACGATGGAGTCGGCTGAGGCTTTGGCTACCCTTGCTGGTGGTGCTCCAGTCACCGACTTGGCGAAGGTGCGTGATGATGCCGACTTATATATTGTGTCTGTCAAGGACTCTGTCGTGGGGGAGCTGCTGCCACAGCTTTGCAAGGGCAAGGAAACCAAGACGTTCTTGCATACGGCGGGCTCGCTTGCGATGGATGTGTTCGAGGGAATGGCATTGCATTATGGAGTGCTGTATCCGATGCAGACATTCTCGAAGAGTAAGGAGGTGGATTTCTCCGTAATCCCTTGTTTCATAGAGGCTAACGACAGATTCGCTCATGATATGATTGAAGGCTTGGCTCATGAATTGAGCGATCGTGTGATAGAACTTTCGAGCGAGGACAGGAAGTATTTGCATCTTTCTGCTGTGTTCGCTTGCAATTTCGCCAACCATTGTTATGCCATCAGCCAGGATATCCTTCAGAAGCATGGCATTCCTTTCGACGTGATGCTTCCGTTGATAGACGAGACTGCTGCCAAGGTGCATGAGCTTTCGCCCAAGGATGCCCAGACGGGACCTGCCGTTCGCTTCGATGAGAACGTCATTCGTAAGCAGGCTGGATTGCTCAAGGAAAATCCGCTCCTCAAGGACATCTACGAGAGAATGAGCGTCAGCATCCATCGCATGGCGAGCAAATAGCATCTTGTTTCGGAAATCAACAGAATTTGTCATTCCTAAAAACAGCAGAATTTATCATTTCTAAAAACAGCAGAATTTATCATTTCTAAAATCAACGGAATAATAATAAAACTATCTCTTTTTTATTGAGAGTAAGATATTCATTTGATTAAAATAATAATCAATCTCTTTAAAAACAATATGATCAATTACGAACTCGATAAGATCAAGGCCATCATCTTTGACGTGGATGGTGTGCTTTCCCGACAAACCATCACGCTGTCGCATGAGGGCGAGCCTCTGCGTACGGTCAACATCAAGGACGGTTATGCCATCCAGTTGGCTCAGAAGATGGGGCTTCGCATCGCCATCCTTACAGGTGGAAAGACGGAGGCGATTCGCATCCGCTATGCGGGGCTCGGTGTGGAGGACATCTACATGGGATGTGCGGTGAAAATCACGACCTATCATGCGTTCTTGGAGAAATATGGCTTGAAGAACGAGGAAGTGATGTATGTGGGCGATGACATCCCGGACTATGAGGTGATGCGCACTTGCGGTTGCCCTTGTTGCCCTGCCGATGCTTGTCCTGACATCAAGGAGATTTCCACGTACGTATCCCAATGCAATGGAGGAGACGGATGTGGAAGAGACGTCGTGGAGCAGGTGCTTCGTGCCCAGGGAAAGTGGATGTCGGGAGCCAAGGCTTTCGGCTGGTAAGTCTGAAGAAATTTGCTTAGAAGGACTTTCGTGGAAGGTAGCGCCTGGCAGACTAACGTGCTAAAAGAAAAATAATAAAAAGTATGAATTGTAAGATTATCTTGGCGAGCAATTCGCCCCGCAGAAAAGAACTTCTCGCAGGTCTTGACATTCCTTTTGAGGTAAGGGTGCTCAAGGGAGTCGATGAGAGTTATCCTGATACGTTAAGTGCTTATGATACAGCGCAATATATCGCAGCAAAGAAAGCTGAGGCTTATCGGTCTTTGCTTTTGGATGAGACAGCTCCTCTCTTGATTCTGACCGCCGACACGGTGGTGATTGCTCCAACTGCCAATGAGCAGAATGACTTGGAGGGCAGGGGAGTCATCCTTGGCAAGCCGAAAGATGCCGATGATGCGAAGCGAATGCTGAGAATGTTGAGCGGCAAGACACATCATGTGGTGACGGGCGTTTGCTTGACCACCGCCACTGCGCAGCGACAGTTCTCTGTGACGACAGAAGTGACTTTCAAGGCTCTGTCTGACGAGGAAATCTCTTACTACATCGAGCATTACAAGCCTTTCGACAAGGCTGGTGCGTATGGCATCCAGGAGTGGATTGGCTATATCGGTTGCACAGGCTTGAAGGGAAGCTATTTCAACGTGATGGGATTGCCAGTGCAGCGCATCTATGAGGAATTGAAGAAAATGGATGTATAAGGTGGATTTCGGATATGCTGCTTAGTGAGTGTAGCATCGCCCATTAAGATTCCTTACCAAGGAGAAAGTGTTCAGTATAGCAAGGAAAAAGTGGATAATCATACGTTTTTGTTCGCTTTTTCCTTGCTTTTTATTCGCTTTTACCATGAAAAATCCCGAAAGATGCATCATTTAGATTTTTTTAAAATAATACTTTCCTTTATGTCGTAAATTATGGCTAACTTTGTGCGTTTTATGTAACTAACGAAGTAATATGACAGATAAAGTGAAGACCAAAGTCAGGGAGATTTTGGATAATTATCTGGAGAACAACCAGCATAGGAAAACTCCGGAACGTTATGCCATCCTTGATGCGGTTTATAGTATGAAAGAGCATTTTACGCTCGAAGAACTTGGAGCGACATTGGAGAAGAATCATTTCCGTGTCAGTAGGGCGACCCTTTACAACACGATGCATCTCTTCATAGAACTCCGACTGGTAGTGAGACATAGCCTCGTGGATGGAACCAAGTACGAGGCAAGTTTCAACAATGAGAACCACGTACATCAGGTTTGTACGGTATGTGGCAAAGTGACGGAAGTTCAGGCTCCGCTCATCGTGGATGCCGTCAACGAAACCAAGTTGCAGCGGTTCCGCCGTGATGCCTTCGCCTTGTATATCTATGGCGTTTGCAGCACGTGCCAGGCCAAGATGACGAGAAAGCGTAACAATGTGAAGTCTGACAAGCCGAAGGCAAAGGCTGAAGTAATGGAAAAATCTAAATAAAGATATATAAAATGAACACAGGTAAAGTTGATGTCCTGCTGGGTCTTCAGTGGGGCGATGAAGGTAAAGGTAAGGTGGTCGACGTGTTGACCCCTAAGTATGATGTCGTAGCTCGCTTCCAGGGTGGTCCTAACGCAGGTCATACCTTGGAGTTTGAGGGACAGAAGTACGTTCTTCGCTCTATCCCTTCTGGTATTTTCCAGGGTGGAAAGGTGAACATTATTGGTAATGGTGTCGTTTTGGCTCCTGACCTCTTCATGCAGGAGGCGAAGGATTTGGAAAAGAGTGGTCACGACTTGAAGAGCCGTCTCCACATCTCCAAGAAGGCGCATCTCATCATGCCTACTCACCGTGTGCTCGATGCTGCCATCGAGGCTTCTAAGGGTAAGAACAAGGTGGGAACCACAGGAAAGGGAATCGGTCCTACATACACTGACAAGGTAAGTCGCACTGGTCTTCGTGTGGGTGACATCCTCGAAAACTTCCAGGAGAAGTATGAGGCTCACAAGGCTTTGCACCTCAAGCAGATAGCTTCCCTCGGTTATACTGATTTCGACATCACTGAGGTAGAGAAGACGTGGATGGAGGGCATCGAATACTTGAAGCAGTTCCAGATTGTAGATAGCGAGGTGGAAATCAACAAGTTGTTGCGTTCTGGCAAGGACATCCTTTGCGAGGGTGCCCAAGGTACCATGCTTGACGTAGACTTCGGATCTTATCCTTTCGTTACCTCTTCCAACACCATCTGTGCAGGTGCTTGCATCGGCTTGGGCATCGGCCCTAACCGCATCGGCAATGTATATGGTATCATGAAGGCTTATTGTACTCGTGTAGGTGCGGGGCCATTCCCAACAGAGTTGTTCGACGAAACAGGTGCCAAGATTCGTGACCTCGGTCATGAGTATGGTGCAGTGACAGGTCGTGAGCGTCGTTGTGGCTGGTGCGACTTGGTTCAGTTGAAGTATTCTGTGATGGTAAATGGTGTTACTGAGCTCATCATGATGAAGAGCGACGTGCTCGATGGCTTCGATACCATCAAGGCATGCGTGGGCTACAAGTTGAAGAATGGTGAGATTACAACCGACTTCCCATACGAGATTGACGATGTAGAGCCAGTTTACAAGGAGTTCAAGGGTTGGAAGACCGACATGACAAAGTTCACCTCAGAGGATCAGTTCCCACAGGAGTTCAAGGATTATGTAGCTTTCGTAGAGGACTTCCTTGAGACCAAGATTGGCATCATCTCAATCGGTCCAGACCGTGCGCAGACCATCGTAAGAGGTTAATTAAGTTAGAAGTTAGGAGTTAAGAGTTTCTTGCGGAATTCTTAACTCTTAATTATTCATTAATAAATAAGATAGTAAATGGCACAAAAACCAAGTATTCCAAAGGGAACGCGCGACTTCGGACCTATCGAGATGGCGAAGCGCAACTACATCTTCAATACCATCAAGGAGGTGTATGCTCTCTATGGATTCCAACAGATAGAGACTCCTGCCATGGAGACCCTTCAGACCTTGATGGGTAAGTATGGCGAGGAAGGTGACAAGTTGCTGTTCAAGATTTTGAACTCAGGCGACTATATGAATAAGATTAGCGATGAGGACATCCATACTCTTGGATCCTTGAAATTGGCTGCGAAGCTTTGTGAGAAGGGATTGAGATATGACTTGACTGTACCTTTCGCTCGTTATGTGGTGCAGCATCGCGAGGAGCTCCAGATGCCTTTCAAGCGTTATCAGATTCAGCCGGTTTGGCGTGCTGACCGTCCTCAGAAAGGCCGTTATCGTGAGTTCTATCAGTGTGACGCTGATGTCGTTGGCTCCGACTCTCTCTTGAATGAGGTGGAGTTGATGCAGATTGTCGACACGGTCTTCACTAAGTTTGGCGTGAGAGTATGCATCAAGATTAATAACCGTAAGATTCTGACAGGTATCGCAGAGGTGATTGGTGAGGCTGACAAGATTGTCGACATCACCGTAGCCATCGACAAGTTGGATAAGATTGGTCTCGACAATGTGAACGAGGAACTTCGTAGCGATGGCATCTCTGAGGAAGCTATCGAGAAGTTGCAGCCAATCATCTCATTGTCAGGTACCAACGAGGAGAAGCTTGAAGTGATAGCTAAGGTTCTCGAAAGCTCGGAGACAGGCTTGAAGGGTGTGGAGGAAACCAAGTTTATCCTTGATACCTTGAAGAGTGTTGGCTTGAAGAACGAGATAGAGCTCGACTTGACTTTGGCTCGTGGCTTGAATTATTACACAGGAGCCATCTTCGAGGTGAAGGCACTCGATACCCCTATGGGCAGTATCACAGGCGGTGGTCGTTACGACAACTTGACCGGTATCTTCGGTCTCCCAGGCTTGAGTGGTGTCGGCATCTCTTTCGGCGCTGACCGTATCTATGACGTGCTCAATGCCCTCGACCTTTATCCAAAAGAGGCTGTCAATACAACCCAGGTGCTCTTCATCAACTTTGGTGAGACGGAGACTGCTTATTGTTTGCCTATCGTAGGAAAGGTACGTGCTGCAGGCATCCGTGCCGAAATCTTCCCAGACAAGGCGAAGATGAAGAAGCAGATGAGCTATGCCAACGCCAAGAGCATCCCATTCGTGGTACTCGCTGGCGAGAACGAGATAGCCCAGGGCAAGGTTACTTTGAAGAATATGGAGACTGGTGAACAACAGTTGGTTTCTGCTGAGGAACTGATTGCTGTCATCAAGTAAAGGATAGGATAAGAAGGCAGTGGGAGAACTCTGCCTTCTTATTTTAATATATAAGACTGAATCCTGATTACATATATGTACAGAATCGATATTATATATACAGAATCCTGATTACATATATATACAGAATCGAGATTGCATATATATACAGAATTGAAATTATATATATATACAGAATTGAAATTATATATATACGGAATCGAGATTATATATAGATTAATCTGAAAGTCAAATAGGACTACGCTTTATTATTTTTATGGACATTGTTGTTCCTTGGTTTTAAATTCATGAGGATATCATATTATTTTAAATAACTTAAAGCAAACTTAACTTATAAACGACAAAACAAATGAAAACGAGATTTAATTTGAAACATGCGGCGTCTTGGCTCGTATGTTTATTCGTGACTTTGATGCTCACTTCGAGCAGTAAGGTGACCACCATCTTTGTCATTGGCGACTCCACCGCCGCCGAAAAAGGTAATCCTACCAAGAATGTGGAGCGTGGCTGGGGCATGGTATTGCAAGGTTGCTTCGATGACAAGATAGTCGTAGACAATCATGCCGTGAACGGCAGAAGCTCCAAGAGCTTTATCGATGAGGGCAGATGGCAGAAGGTGCTCGACAAAATCAAGCCAGGCGATTATGTCTTCATCCAGTTTGGACATAACGATGAGAAGCCAGACCCTAAGCGTCATACCGATGCAGAGACAAGCTTTGCCGATAACCTCCGTCGCTATGTAAGGGAGACAAGGGAAAAGGGTGGAATCCCTGTACTGATGAATGCCGTGGTACGCCGCTGCTGGTTTGTAGAGAAAGACAAGAACGACGATGACGAGAAACTTCGCAATACGACCTTCGATGCAGACGAGGTGGTCAACAGCGATACCTTGGTGGATACTCATGGAGCTTATGTCTTGGTACCAATGAAGATAGCGAAGGAGATGAACGTGCCATTTGTGAATGCCACGAAGGTGACGCACGACCTCGAAACAAAGTTGGGTGTAGTGGAGAGCCGTAAGCTCCACATGTGGTTCCGTCCTGGTGAGAACCGTTTCGTGCCGAAGGGTCGCAAGGACAATACACATTATAATATATATGGCGCGCATATCGTAGCCAATGCCTTGGCGGATGCGATAGGCGAGCAGGTGCCAGCACTCAAGAAGCATGTGCGCCATTATGATTATGTGGTTTCCAAGGAAGGCCGTGGCAACTACTTGACCTTACAAGAGGCAGTGGATGCGGTTCCTGCAGGCGTGAAGACAAAGGTCTTGGTGCTTGGTGGAACATGGAAGAAGCCTTCAAGTATGGCTGGCAAGAAGATTAAGCTCGTCAAGGAATTTGGAGCGAAAATCCAATAATAAATCGCTTAATTGAAAAAGCGCAGGGGCGAGGCTTGCGGATCTCATTGGCAATGATGATGTGAAGTATTTAAGGGAGTTATTGGATTAAAAAATAGATTTATCCAAGAAAGCGCATTCGTACAAGTCGGACGAATGCGCTTTTTGCGTAGTTTATTTGACAAGTCGGTAATTGTTCTATGTATCGGTATTTTTGTTGGAATTTCAATCCTCAGAACAACTTGTTTAGAATTTCAATCCTCAGAACAACTTGT
>SAMEA104315437__coassemble_365_pt1 | contig 24998 bp, 24 predicted proteins | sample SAMEA104315437__metabat2_high_PE_043 | metagenome-assembled genome bin SAMEA104315437 (sample SAMEA104315437) | gut metagenome | biome: Monkey gut; feature: monkey-associated habitat; material: faeces | place: China | collected 2013 | reverse complement strand
GAGGTTCTTTAGTTTCAAAGAACAATTACTTGTACGACTTCACGTCGCAATTTCGTTGCAAAGATATATACAAATTTTTATAAATACAAAATCTTATATATAAAAAATGTTATAAATATTGTTTTTCTAATTCTATTCACTTTTGTTCCTAAAATAGGAGGGTGAGCAACCGCTTCTTAACTTGAAAAACTTGCTGAATGTTCCAATATCTAAAAATCCCAAGTGGCTTGCTATTTGGGAAACTTCCCAGTCGCTATGACGGAGCAGCTCTTCTGCATCTTTATAAAGAAAATTCAAGATAAACCCCTTTACCGTCTTTTCTGCGTATTGCTTGACGATTCTTGCCAAGTACACTGGGGTAATGTGAAGAGCTTCTGCATAATATTTCGTGGAGTGATGCTCATGGTAGTTCTTGCTTACTAAGGCAAGGAACTTACCATAGATGATTTCCTTATGGCTGCAAGCATTTGTCTTCTCTGTGCTATCAAGCTGTTTGGAAATCAAGATGATGAGCATTTTAAGGAGATTTGCCTTCATTTCTTGCAGTTCCTCAGCCTGTAGATCGAGTAAATCGACCTTTTTCATCATGTGGAAGGTATCTTGTATCAAACTACCTTCTGAAGAGTTTGATGTGGACAGGAAAGGCAAGGTGTTGGCGATGAAATGGTCTGAGAGTCTCTTGCTATTAGTAGTATGGGTGAGGATGTTTTCCGTAAGAGCAATGTTAGCCTGACACAACAACACTTTGAAGGAGGAGGTATAAGAGTCTATCCCCACCAACATTCTCGGTGAGAGTATGAGTACATCGCCAGTCTTTACCTCGATGGATTGGCTATTGACATGATAGGTGGCTTTCCCATCCTCTACCCATGCAAACACAAAGCTGCTTGCATAGGAAGGGGATAGTTCCATTTTATCTAAGAGTTTGGCATCCATGGGTAGCATGTGTATGCCTGCAAAGTTACTTTCGTTCATGTCGTTTTCTTCATTTTTGTGCAAAGTTAGCCATTTGTTTTCATTTTGCCAAACATTAGCCTTGTTTTTCTATTGCAGAGTGCCGAATCATTTGTAATTTTGCAACCAAATTCAAATGTTTAGTTTAAAAATGAAGAAAGCTTTATTATCTTTAGGGTTGCTGGCATTGGCAATGAGCGCTTCTGCCCAGCACATCACGATTCATAATGTGGATGGTGACAGTGTTCAAGTGGGATTGCGACGCACATTGCCTGTGTCTGCCCCTCGTGTTCGTTATCCTGGTTTTCATCCAGATACACTTCTGTTGAAGAAGGGAACCATCAGAAGAGAGGGCTGTATGCCCTTGCCTTGTGACATCAGAATGCTCAGAGACGTGGCAGTGAAGTTAAGGGATGGTGTCACTATCTACACCGATGTGTTCCTTCCTGCCAAGGAGGGTGCTTATCCAGCCTTGCTTGCGTGGAGTCCATACGGCAAGGAAGTGGGAGGTCAGATGCTCGATGATGTGCCACATCGCTCAGGTGTGCCACAAGCCATGACCTCTGGATTGGAAAAGTTCGAGGGACCTGACCCTGCCTATTGGTGTCAAAGAGGATATGCTGTGGTTAATCCCGACAAGCGAGGTGCTTATATGTCTGAGGGCAATCTCCTATATTGGGGGCATGAGGATGCCTTGGATGCCAAGGATGTGCTCTCTTGGATAGGACACCAGGAGTGGAGCAATCAGAAAGTGGGCATGGCTGGCAACTCTTGGCTCACCGCCTCCCAGTGGTTCATCGCCAGTGAGCGTCCTCAGTATTTGGCAGCCATTGCCCCATGGGAAGGATTCTCTGACCTTTTCCGTGACTCCAACCGTGGTGGAATACCTATGCCAGAGTTTGCGGAAATGATAGCCGAGACATTCTCGTCCCAATTTGGTTTGTTGGAGAATCAGCCAGCCATGTTGGCAAAGGAACCTTATTGGTGCAACTATTGGAAGGACAAGGCTCCACACATAGAGAATATCAACATTCCTGCGTATGTGGTAGCAAGCTACACTAATGATGTTCATACCCACGGCACCTTTGATGCCTATCGTCGTTTGAAGGGGGAGAAATGGCTCAGGGTACACAACACCAACGAATGGCTTGACTTCTATACCCATCAGGATGACCTCTGTAAGTTCTTCGACCATTATCTCAAAGGAGAGAGCAATGATTGGGAATCCACACCAAAGGTACGTCTGAGCGTATTAAATCCAGGAGGAAAGGATGTGGTTGATAGGGTAGAGGAGCAGTGGCCTTTGAAGCGTGCTTCCTATCAGCGTCTTTGGCTCAATGGCTCTACCAAAGCCTTGCAAGCTAAGAAACCTTCCAAGGTTTCCAAGCAGAGCTACGCTTCAGAGGACATCAAAGCCAACTCTTTGTCATATCGTATCAAGATGGATAAAAAGACTGAACTTACTGGTTATATGAAGCTTCACTTATGGGTGGCAGCAGAGGACTATGATGATATGGACTTGGCTGTTAGGGTAGAGAAGCTTGACAAGCAAGGACATCCGATTCCTGGTATGACAGGAATGCCTGTGGCAGCCACTGGTTTTATGAGAGTGTCGATGCGCAAGCTTGATATAGCCAAGAGTACAGAGGCTGAGCCTTACTATCTCTTTACCAAGGATGCCGAGCAGAAGTTGGAGAAAGGTAAGGCATATCCAGTAGAGATTCAGATATGGCCTATGGGCATGATCTTTGAGAAGGGGGAGTATCTGCAGTTGTCCGTTGGAGCTTATGTTCCACCTGTTCCAAACCTCAAATTTGGAAGTGCCAAGATTACCATACCTGCCGAGGGAATGACCTATGATCCACAAGATAAGGGCGTGAAGCTGATAACTCTTGGAGGAAGTGCCGACCAAGTGGATGATCAAGCTGAGGTGGTTGCATCACCAGCTACTCACAACAAGGGAAGACATACTATCCTCTCTGGTGGCAAGTATGACAGCTACTTGTATGTGCCAGTAGTCAAGTGATGTGAGAAGATTGAGTTAAGATACAATAAACAGAAGTTTCGTAAGTGGATATTTACTTACGAAACTTCTGTTTTAATTTGCTAAGCATCGAAAAGGTCTGCTAATTCCATAGCCTTCTCACGTATAATCTTGCGCTTTGCTTCATCTTTCGTATATTCGATTTCTGCATGAAGTCCAGCGATGACCATCGCTTTCATGTAATACTTGTCGTTCAACGCTGCTGCAACAAGTATTTTTGTCATGGAGTCTAATGTTTTTTCCCCTTCTTTTTCATGAATGGCGGTGGCAGCATTTACCTCATCTTCTACATTCCAAAAGCAGAGGATGCTTCCGCATGCCTTTTCCTGTTCAAGGGTTTTAAACACTTGCTTCACATTATTATGAACACTCTCTTTTACGGTTGCTCTTATTTCTTCTTTCTTCATTTTTCTATATTTGTCTAAATTGTTACTTGTATATCCTTGTTATTAAAGCGATGCTTAATAGCTTTCAAACACATTGCAAAGATACGAAAAATCAATGACTTATGCAACTATTTGTTGTTAAATATATATAAGGTGTTTGACAAATTCAAAGTAAATTTGAGAGCTTTTCAGAATGTAATTTTACTTATTTTAGTGGCTATAAAAAAGGGAAGAAAGCTATATGAATTATAGTTCTCTTCCCTTTTTTCAAGAGTTGATTATTTTAAAGATTCTATCCAGCTATCAAGTTCTTTCTCTGAGGTTTCCATCTTGTTCAAATGGCTCATGTTAGAGGAGAACTTGATGTCCTTAGCTTTATCTATCAGCTTGGCTCCTTTGCTTTTAGCAAGCTGGGTCATATCTTCAAGTGTAGTTCCTGGCCAACCTGCATGGGTTTGGAAGGGAACCACCATCTTGCCTGTAAAGTCTGTAGTGCTCATAAAGGTAAGAACGGCAGGAGCCATGTGATACCACCAGGTAGGTGTACCGATGATGATTCTGTCGAAGTTGTTAACATCAACACCAAGAGGTTTGATTTCTGGCTTAAAGCCATCCTTTACCTCTTTGTCACCTTGTTCCGTTACTTTGCTATACTCGGAAGAGTAAGGAACTACGGTCTCTATTCTTGCCAATGTACTTCCTTCCAAGGAAGCATGGATCTTCTTGGCAACAGCCTCTGTATTGCCAGGAGAGTAGGAGAAATATACAATCAATGTTTTCATATTACTGTTATTTTGCAGGGCTTTCTTGCAGCTTGCCAAGGTAGTTACCATTGGTAGGCAGACAAGGATGCCGATGATCATTTGTTTGAGAAACTTATTCATATCTACTAATGTTTTCTATTTTGGTTGCAAAATTACTCTATTTTTTAGAAGGCAAGGCTATCTATATTACGGATAGTTTTACCTATATTACCTAAATGGCATGGAATGAATAGGATTTGTTTTATCTATGGTTCCATTTTGTTTTTTAGGGGAAAGAAAACCCTCACTTTTTTATTTTTGAAGCCGATTGCCATCACCATTAGCTTTTTACTTAGCAAAGTTATGGGAAGTTCTGGCAGATACCAAACACCATTTCATTATCGGCTAAGAATCTTTTTTGGAAGCCTTCCGCAATTTCCCTAAAATTGGGTATTCCAAAAAAGATTCTCTACCGATTGTTTGGCTTACTGCCTTTTGGGGACTTCCATGCTTGGATGCACGTAAAAAGGCAATGGTGATGACGGACATACCGGAATGATAATAAAAAAAAGTTCGGGTTCTTTTGAAAACAAAAGCTTTGAAAAAGGCGGAGAATCAAGAAACCCAGAATAATTTTTAGTGTTGAACATTTAAAATTGAGACAAAATGAAAGTATTTCTTTTTTATCGTACAGATGATTGGAACACCCACGCAAGCAAGGACTTGGTCTATATTGGTACAAACAAGATGGCAAGCGTGAAGAAACTCATGAAGTTGGACTCAGAGCCAATCACAGAGGAGCAAGCCGAGGACATTGGGCGCATCAATCAAAGTCAATGCAATAATGTTGGCTATGAGTGGGTAGTGGAAGAGTGGCAAGTAAATCATTTGGACGAATTGAATTAAAACAATAAAGACTATGGCAAGAGTAATGAGTGAGGGCATGAAAGCCCAAATGGCAAAGAAAAGAGATTTCTTCTTGAAGTATTTTCCATCGAGAATACGCAATGTGGGCGAGGATGCCAAGGCAGCAAGAAAGCTAATCTATGCTTTCAAGGATGCAAGGGATATGGCTTACAAGATAGTGGCTCAAATGGTGGATGATTACTTGAAAAAGGAATATGGCGAGAAGGTGAAGGACATGGTCTTCCTCACCGTGCCAGCCAGCCGCCAAGACATCCACAAAAGTCGTTACAAGGAATTTTGCAAGGAGGTGAGCCGTTTATCGGGCATCAAGAACGGCTATTCACATCTCATCTTGATGGAAGACCGCTTGGCAGTGCATGAGCGAAGAAACGGAAGAGAAAAGGAACTCTCCAAAGTGAGCATCATGGATTTTGACGAGCCTTTTTTCAAGGGAAAGCAAGTCATCATCTTTGATGACATTATCACCACCGGTGGTTCCTATGCCATCTTTGCCGAGGAGGTGGAGCGTCATGGCGCACAAGTGGTGGGTGGATTGTTTTTAGCTAAGACACATTATAAATATAATAAGGTATGAAGAATTACTATAGAAAGGTGCAGAGCGTGGCTTTCACCGGACATCGCTCTGTTCCAAAGGAAAAGGTAGGGGAGGTGAGAAAGCGTCTCAGAGCCAAGCTTATTCTGCTTTATCAGCTTGGCTTTCGGAATTTCATTTCGGGAATGGCACTTGGATTTGATATGATTGCAGCCGAGGAGGTGATAAGGCTCAAAGAGGAGTTGTCCGAGATAAGGCTTATTGTGGTGGTTCCTTACGAGGGGCAGAGTGATAGATGGTCACCTTATCAGAAGAAAAGACATGAGGGCATTATGGCAAAGGCTGACAAGGTGGAAATCCTTAGCCAAGGTTACTTTAATGGCTGCTTTCTCAAACGCAATGACTTTATGCTCTCCCAAGCTTGTGGACTGATTGCCTATTTTGATGGCAAGCCAAAGGGCGGCACTTTCTACACTTGTAGAAAAGCCAAGCTTGGTGGGATGGACATCATCAATTTGTATGGTTGATTTTTGAGGGTTTCTCGCCAAAAGGCGAGGAACTTTTTTCATATGTTCTTAAAGTTACATTCTTGATGCTATACCATGATGAAAGGTGATAGGAGACCTTAATATATAACTTGTGAGCCAAAAAGCGTGCTAAATAGAAACCCCGAATTTAACATTTTCCTTTCTTTTCGTTAACACTTTCTTTTCGCTTTAGTTTTATCTATGTATATACGATATAAGCTGTATATCATATATTTGCTTTTTGTTATACCTAAAAATGCCATCAAAAAGCTTGCATAATTTGCTTTTTGGAAAGTGTTAAATATAAACTTATATTCAAAAAACAGAGCTTTTTGCAATTTCCTTACTTACCTTTGCACCCCGTATTCAGATAACATATAATGATTGAATTTCAAATGAAGGTAAAAAAGTTAATTGTATTTGGGATGGGTTTGATGATATTGGTTGCCTCTTGTGAGAGCCATCCGTCTTTCTCCAGTTCCAGTGAGGCTTTGGAAGGTTGCAAGGAGCAATTGAAAAAGCTTAAGATTACTCAGGATGTTTCCATCGAGGAGCTTTCCTCGCTCACCTCCGCATGGCTTGAAGTGCAGGACTCCGCCTACAGTGTCTTTGCCAGAGACTCCAGCTTGGACCTCAAGAGTCCCACGGCTGTGGCTTATTTTATGGTGTCGGATTCCATCAGAGCAGAAATCTCCCGCTTGGCTTTTGCCAAGCCTCGCTCACTTCGGGATGTGATGTATTTCAAGCAGCAAACTGCCTCGAAGAGAGAGCAGTTGGAAAAGTCGGCTATCTACCAGGATGCCGTGAAGTTTTATGAAAAGCTTGATGAGTATCCGCTTTATCCCAACTTGCAGACAACCCTCTCTGCTTATGGGAAGCTTCTTTCCTCCACCAAGCTATTTAAGAATGGTGACGAATTGATGCGCTTCATCGCCTTGGAGGACAAATGCTTCAGAAGCTTGATGAAGTATCTATCTCTGGTGGACACAGAGAGCTTGCAGCACCTTACTTTGGCAACCACTCAGGTTTTTGATGGACTCTATGCCTCTGTGGGCAAGCAAGTGGATGATGTGAATGACAGAACCATGCTCTATCTAAGCATGAGATTCAACCGCCGCATCATACAGAATGCCTTGGCTTGCAAGGAAGACATACAGACAAGAAAGCGTCTTTCCGCTACCCAACGAGCCAATTATAGATGGATGCTCATCCAGCCATTCATGGCTATAGATGACTATTCCGCAGCCGTCCTTACTGGGGAACAAAGGGAGCAGCTTCTTGCATTGTCAGATGAACTGCCTTTGCTGCTTGAAAAGTTGGATACCCAAAAGAAAGTTACAGACAAGGAAAATAATTTGACATCGGTGCTGTCAGAGTATTTCCTTAAATCATATCTATCATCAATACTTTAAAGAATGATCAATATGCAGACATTTACAGACTACAATGATTTAGGCGAGCAGGTATGGAAAGATTCTATCTTCGCTCTTTTGACAGAGCTACGCTCCAAGTTCCCTGACCTCTTTGATGACAAGACTCCAGGAGCCACACTCCATGATGATTTCGTGGAAGTTGTCATCCCCACCAAGCATCAAATGATGATGGAGGAATTGGTGGACTTGTTGGAGAAGAAGATGGCTCTCCATGTGCTCTTTGCCTCGAAGCAGAACTTGGGCAAGACCTATAAGAGTGCCGTGTATTCCACCCCTAAGGAGGATTCTATGTACCTCATCCATTTGGGCAGCGAGCAGTTTGGCATCGTGGAGGAAATGACCGTTCACTTCTTCGACAGTGAGGAACTCATGCTTTTGGCTCTCCAACGAGCCTTACAGAATATGACAAGGGTTCCTGCAGAGCTACTGGAGTATCAGAAGATGAATGAGGTACTTGCCTACTTTTTCTAACTATAATTATATCTAAAGATGGTGGTGATTGTTTTGAAGCTTATCTTGGCTATGGTACTTACCATGGTTCCTTTTTGGTTCCATTATTGTGTGAAGCCTAAGGGAAAAACTTCCCAGAAGTGGAGAAGCTCCTATGGCTTTCTGTCTTCCAAAATGCCTTGGATTTCCCGAAAGGTAAGAGCTATGAAGGTATGTATTTCCTATGTATATCAAAAGATGCACAGAAGCCATAATGGAAGAAAATTCTTTATATTGATTCTTCTCATAGCCATACTCCTTTATCAAGTGGTGGACTTTCATGCCACCCAAGAAGCTTATCAGCTTCAAGCTGAATATGGCTCCTTGGGAAAGAATTTGTGCCTCACACCTTACTCTATCACTCTTCCGATGATAGATAGTAGGATGGAGCTAGGACCCAAGCCACTGATGGAAAGTGTGCTCTATTCTTTCTTTACTCATTTTTGGGTATATCCTTTGGCTATGATGCTCACGCTTCCCTTGTTTTCTTACAAGATAGCTGATGGAATTTTGCTGCGGATTCATGGAAGTTGGCTTCTTCAAGTCATCCTTGCATTCCTTTCTGTGGTGATGGCAGCCATGGACTATGGACGAGTATTCGTGTTATCGGAGCTTCTTTTCATCTTGCTCATGGCAGGAATGGTCTATCCGTTCAAGCAGCAGCCTTCTTCCCCAGGAAGAAAGTGCTGGCTATGGGATAGAAGAGAAGCATCGCAGAAAAAGGTAGCTTAAAGTTTTCTGGTTCTCATCCTACCATCTTTATTTTTATAGTTCTACATATTTTAGAAAGAAACGTTATATCTAAAGTTAACATTCAAATGGAAAAAGAAAAAACTCTCTTTAGTGGAGCTACCCCTAAAAAGGACGGCTTCGTCATCAAGATGTCAGCAGAGCTGATGGCGTATCTCTGCAACGACTATGCTTATCGTAATCCATCGTGCTACTCCCGACTGAAGGCACTCCAGGATCTTCTGCTTCGCTTTCAGAAGGCGCAGCAACAATCCAAGGAAATGGATGTCAACATCGCCCAGCTCGTGAAGGCCTGGGGATGGAGCCGTCCTTCCGTGCTGGCATTTGTGGACCAGCTTCAAAAGTTTGAGGTCTTGGAAGTATGCAACATGGTAACCAGCAAAGTGGTTCGCTTGAAGGCAAGCGTCTTTACTGGCTGATGCTCTCTCTTATCTTCTGGTAGCGAGACATACGCTCCTGCCCATCTGCTTTCTAAAGGAAAGGTACGATGGAAGTAATTAAGAATATGGCTAAACAAGTACTCGACATCAAAGCCGGAAAGGGCATGACAACCTCTCAGAGCAACGAGCATCTGCGCAATGCTAACTATGGCGAGAGGTTAAAGCGTTGGAGTGGCAACTATGATTTAACTCGTGAACACCTGAACTTTGAGGTAAGGAAGGGTGGGGTGATTTGCGAGGTGGATAAGAAAAACTCCATCCCAAAAAGAATCAAGGAGTTGCTACGAGAGCGCAGGGTTTGGGATCCCAATAGGGGTAGAGACCCTCCATTTTATCGAACGGTAGCCAACATTATTTTGGGTGGTTCAAGGTTTCAGATGCATCGTTTGGCATTTGGTGACCAGCAGGTAAATCTTGAAAAAGGGGCAGATAATTCCTCTATTGTGCGCAAGCCAGAGATAGAGGAATGGGCAAAGGACATGTACCAATTTGTATGTAAAAGGTTTGGTGAGAGTAACATCGCAGCTTTTGTGGTACATTTGGATGAAACCAATCCGCACATCCATTGTACAATGCTTCCTATCACAGAGGACAACAAGTTTTCTTGGAAATCCTATTTTGGTGAACTCAAAACAGATGGCTACAGGATTTACCGAAACCTTCACAGTGACATTGCCAAGATTAACCAGAAGTATGGTTTGGAACGTGGTGACAATATTTCTGAGACCGCAGCCGAGCATCGTTCACAGGAAGAATACCATAAGGCTCTTAGGGAGCAGCTCAGAAAAGAGAACCAGCAATTGGGACTTACCATCGAGGGAAATCAAAAGATTATCTCCAGACAGAAATCTATGCTCTCTTCCTTGGAGAAGGATATTAAGCACGCCAGTGCCAGATACAAGGCTCTTCAGACGATGATTACCAACTTAGAGTCCAAGAAGCATGGCTTGATGGAGGAAGTTGAGCGTCTGAAGCAAGACCGTGATTCTGGCAAGATTAGTGCAGAGGAAGCCCAAGCTAAATTGGATGCCATACAGAAGCAGCTTGAAGAGGTGGATGCGAAAATTGCTGACAAGACCCAGAAACTTGCCATCGCAGAGGAAAAGTTGGAGGAATTGCAGAGTAAGACCCTCTCAGCCCAGCAAAGGTACTCTGAGGTACAGCAAAGACTTCAGAAGGACATTCCTACCCTCAACAAGACTACGCTTCAGGAAATGCAGTCGATGGGATTTCTCATGATGGCTACCGACACCAAGCAACGAATCGCCAAGTATAATGAGCTTGTCTCTACACTTCCCTTTGAACAACGGCAAGGTGCAAGGCAAGCTGCAGATGTGTTCATGGATGGTTCCATTGCAGAGACCATTGTGGACAGAGCTGCTCATGTGGCATCCATCGCCACGGCTTTGTACTTAGGTTATTTGGATGCTGCCACCAAAATCTCACAAGGAGGTGGTGGAGGTGGAGGACCTGGTGCAGGATGGGGAAAAAGGGATGACGAGGATGACCTGGCTTTTCGTCAGCGTTGCTTCTTCATGGCCGTTCACATGATGCGTCAGGGACAAAAGTTGCAAAGGAAACGATAGAACTTTCTATGATGGTGGTTCTGCGTTTTTTATAGATTGAATGATAGATGGTTTATCGGTTGGTTTTGGCTTATGTCATTTCTCATACCGATAAGCCATCTGTTTTTTGTATCTTCATTTTGTTACGTATGCGATATTATGAAGCAGCTTTCGCTATGAATGAAGAATCTTGTCTATGTGTAAGTTTCATTTTACCAATGACATCACCTATAAGAGGTAAACGGTTTCGTAGTTCTGATTTCTTGACAAAACGTTTTTCGGCAGATGGAAAGATAGGGACTGGTTATAACCTATCATATAGAGCATTCCTTAAATGAAAAAGTTCCAAGTGGCATCCGAACCACTTGGAACTTGCTTTCTTATTTTCTTTTTGCCTTGAAGAACTCCTCGAAGAAGTCCATCTGTTTTTGGTTTTGGACAGGACCAAGGTGAAGTCCTTCCTTCATAATCATTACCGTAGGCTTTCCTTCTTGGTAGGTAGTCCAATAAGGAAGACTGTCACCATTCGGGTTGCCAGTCTTGGTGAAGTTGATCCAGTAGCGAGACATGATTTGCTCCATGTGCTTCTCAGTCTCGGTCATCTTTCCAGAGCCAAACTTGTAGCCGTAGATGAATGGCATCTCAGCCACATGGCTGGCTCCTCCCTTACGGCTTCTTACGATGGTGTTCTCAGAATCTTGGTCAAAGTAATACATATATACCTTTCCCTTGCCAGTCTTGCTCTGCAAGTTTGCCCAGGCATACGTTCCCCATGCAAAGGAGCCGTCACGGAAGATGTCGGATTGAGCAAAGTATGTTTCTTCTTCTGTCTTGGCAGGGTAGAGATTCAGCACCTTGTCAGCCCAGCCTCCATAGACCTCATGGATTCTTTTCTCATAGTCGCTCACACTGACAGGGCGGTTAAACATACTTCCTTCGTCACTGTTGGTTCCAATGATGACATTCACGTCATTGTAGTTTCCCCTTTCGTAGAGTTTGTATTGGTCATCGGTGATGGAGTAGCCATCCACGTTTGGCCAGAAGGACTCAAAGGCAGTGTTCTTTACGATGTCCATAGCAGGAACTTTTCTTAGCTGCTTCAAGTTCTTTGCTTTGAGTTTCTTTTGAAGGGCAAGTCCACTTGCTTCTGCCGCTTTGGTGGTGAGCATGGCAGTGTTGCCATTTCTGCTTTCACCTACTGGCCAGAATGAGCTGCCACTTTCACTGATGGCACCACGGAATAGACCCTTGGCAAGGGGAGAGGCGCATAGCATACTTACTGAGATACCACCGGCAGATTCTCCTGCGATGGTAATCTTGTCTGGGTCACCACCGAAGGCTGCGATATTGTCGTGAATCCATTTCAAGGCCATTATTTGGTCGAGAATGCCATAGTTGCCAGATATGTTCTTACCAGATTCCTTACTCAGCTCAGGATGTGCCATGAATCCTAAGGCTCCTAGTCGGTACTCGATGCTGCAATAGATGATGCCTTCCTTGACAAAGCTTTCCTGTGTGCCGCTATAGGAACCAGTGAGGAAAGCTCCTCCATGAATCATCACAAACACCGGAAGTCTGTCGTTCTTACTCTTGGCTGGCGTTTCCACGCTGAGGTATAGGCAGTCCTCGCTCATGCCTAATTCGCCACCATTTTGGTTAGGGTCAATGGGTTGTGGTGGACGGTCTCCCCATTTGTCAGCCTTGAAAACTCCCTTCCAAGGTTTCTTGCTCACTGGGGCTTTCCATCTGAGGTTGCCCACTGGTGCTTCTGCATAAGGGATTCCCTTGTATAGAGCGAACCCTTCATGTTCCACACCTTCAATTTCTCCTTGCTCCACTGTTGTTTTGAGCAGTTGGGCATTTGCTGCCGATAGGCAAAAGAGTGCCAGGGCGGCTGTAAGTAGATGTCTTTTCATTCTCATATTTGGTTATTTTTGTTAGTTGACACTACAAAGGTAGTGATTTTAGAAACAAATCATTCTAAAATTTCGTTTTTTTATAGGAAAAGTTATACCTTTGCCTTTAAAAAGGACTAATACAAGGTAAAGAAATGAAAATTATAGGTAACTTACTATGGTGGCTCTTTGGTGGTTTGGAAGCTGCCTTTGGCTATTTTACAGGCAGTTTGGCAATGGCCATCACAATTATTGGCATACCTGTGGCATGGCAGACGTTCAAAATCGGCTTACTCTGCTTGTGGCCTTTTGGCGCAGAGGTAAGGAGTACAAGCTCACCTACTGGGTGCATACGTATTCCGTTGAATATCATTTGGTTGCTTTGTGGTGGATTATGGGCATGGATGATGCACGTATTCTTTGGCTGCTTGCTGTTTATCACCATTATTGGCATCCCATTTGCCAAGCAACATTTCAAGATGGCAGGACTTTCCTTGGCTCCTTTTGGTAAAGAGGTTGAGCTTCATTTTTAGGAAAATCCACTTGTTTTGAAGTAAAATAGGCTCAAAACCACTATTCTGTTTACCTAAGAATGTAGTTTTGAGCCTATAAATATGGGATTGTTTCTTATTTAAAGAGGATAACACCAGGTTGTTCGTCAGGTTCACTGGCCTTTCTAAGAACCGTGTCATACATCAGCCTGTTGAGCTGCTCGTCAGAGCTAATCTTTTTTTCTGGGCGCAGCTTCTCCACCTTTCGGTTGTAATGTTCTGCCCAGTTTTCAGCCCAAGCGAAAAGCTCTTCATCTACAGGCTCTAAGTTATGTTCCTTGCTTTGCTTCTTTTGCTCCAGAAGATACTCTATCTTTTTCTTGATGTTTTCATCCTTGATGGTGGCATCCACAAGTTCCGAGAATCTTACCGGTGGAACTGTTCCCTTATCTGTGAGCCATTTGCAGACCAAGATACCTCTAAGATAGTAGAGGAAGCGTTTGAGTGGCAAGCCATTTTCCATGATGTATCTGTCATTATGCTTCTTGTAGATATGGTTATAGTGGAACATGGCTTTGTCCGCATCGAAGTATTCATCTTCCTTCTTCTTGATCTCATCAATGAAAGTCTCATCCATTTCATAGATGATAGGAGAGTGAATCCATTCAAAGAACGATGGATTGGAACGCTTGAAAAGGCGCAATGCCTTCTTCAAGTCCCATCCAGATGCATCCACCTCATCTTGGAACATCTGCTCGATGGTATCCTTTTGTTCCTCTATATGGTAGTACCATTCTGGTTCATGTACGTAGATAAATCGTACATCCCAGTCGCTATCCTTGGAAGCGAATCCCCAAGCACGGCTACCAGATTCCACGGCAAAGAGAATCTTCACGTGATACTGCTCCTCAATTTCATGTAGATGATTGGAGATTTTGCTTTTAATATCATCGCTTTCGTGCATTGCTTTATATAACTTTTGTAGATGTGGAGAAAGGAATCTTCTTTCTTTGGTATAGTTGATTTCTTTTCCATTTTCACGGATTTCAAAGCTGCCTGCGTTATATTCCTTGTTGCCAAATCCTTCAAGCATGACAAGGGAAGAGGATCTTCTTACAGAAATATAAGTGACCTTATACTCTCTTCCTACCTCCAGCTCATCATACCCTCCATGTAGCCAACATTCCGTATTGTGGCAGATGGCAGTTAGGGAGTTTACTTTGTTGAAATATTCCTTAAGGTATGATTCTTCGTCCATACCATATAGTTGATGCATATTAGTGTCCTGTTTCATTGTCCTTTGTTTTTTTGTTGTTAGTGCCATTGTTTTGAGAGAAGTCTTGCTCATAGAGCGAAGCCATTTCTTGGGTCTTGTCTCTCATATAGCTCACAGCCTGTCGTGGAGAAAGGATTCTTACTCCAGGACCATAGCTCATAAACACAGAGTACATTTCGAAGTTGATGACAATCTCGATCTTGAAGACACAGCTGCCATCCTCATTTTCCTTTACCAGTCTTTGGCTAGTGTGCAGTGGCTTGGTCTTGATATACTTGCTTTGTTCTGTAGATGCCCAAAACTTGATGGTTCTTGGAGTGTTGTGTAGGTTCTTGCTCACTCCAATGACATCATCAAAAAAATGCTCGCCGTCAAACTCTGGGTTCTCCTTGAAAGGCAAATCAATGGACTCAAATGACACGATTCTGTCCAGCGCCAGGTTATAAAGGAGCATATCCTTAGCTTTGCATCCAAACAGAAACCATCTGTTGCGATATTCCTTCAGCAAGTAAGGATAGAGAATATATTCAGTGGGTTCCTTGGCATTGAAGGACTGGTACATGATCCTGAGAGTTTGCTTCGAGGCAATATGGTTATAAAGAGGATTAAGCAACTTCAAGCCCTTGAGGTTTGGTACGGAGTCGAAGTGTATGATGGGCTTTCTGTTGCTTGTTGTAATAGAGAGCTTGTCTTGCAGTCTTCCCACCACGTCAGCCATTTCCGAGAAGTGATCGAAATCCTCCAGTTGTTTGAGCATTTCCACAGCTTCCTTCATCACCTCATAGTCATTTTCAGACAGGGGCATGTCAAAGATGGAATAGTCTGGGTCAGAATACCGGTAATACTTATTTTCATATACCTCGATTGGAGCGTTATAGCCCAGTTTGTCCGAGCGCATGATTTGTAGGTCTGCTTGGACGGTTCTTACAGACACACCCTTTGTAATGCCTTCCATGTCATAGAGGGCATCAGAGCAAGCATCCACCAAGTCACCAAGTGTCCAACGGCGGTACTTATTTCTCAGGCAATTGTCGATGGTCTTGTACCTGATCAAGGCATTCTTGTTTGCTGGCATAAGCGATATTCTTTAAATTCAAGTGCAAATATAGCAAATCGCTACGCAATCTATTTGCGTAGCAATAGGAATTTAACATTTTTCATCATAACTTTCGATGAAAATCCTCAATTTTGCCAGTTTTTTGCCTCTTTTCCGGGAAAAAAGAGGATACCATCACGGTATCCTCTTCCCTCAAAATTTGGCGATAGATAGATGTATTCACGAAGAATAAGTGTTCGTAAACGCTATTTCGTGTTCTTTTTATAGTCTTCAATCTGCGAGGGTGTCATTTTCTCCAGGAATGACCACAGTAGATGTCTGGTTCCTTTCTCAGGGAAGTCAACCGAGCAGTTCTTTCTGGTCTCGTTACTTTCCGTGACCACTCCCACGCCAAAGAGTTTATGTGTGACGTAATCTCCCTCTTTGATGGCTTTGTCTGCCTTCATTTCCGGGATTTCCAATTCCAGGTCGTATTTCATTCTGGCTGTTCCAAGCCACAAGCCATCATGTATCTTTCCCTTGATAAGCAGGAACTCCTTCTGTATCTCTTGCAGGAATCTGGAAGGATACTTTTCGGTATTCTCAGACTTCATGTAGCCTTCGGATTCTGTGAGGAACAGAGCCTTTTCTGCTCTTGTGATGGCCACATACATGAGTCTTCTTTCCTCTTCCAAGGCTTTCTTGCCTCTTTCCCTTATTGATTTATAGCTTGGGAAGATACCCTCTGTAAGTCCTGTGATGAAGACGTATGGAAACTCCAAGCCCTTGGACTGGTGGATAGTCATCAATCTTACGGCTTCTCCTTTCTTATTGGAATCTATGTTCGTCAGCAAGGCGATGTCCTGCAAGTAGGAAGCGAGCGTTACATTGTCCTCTACATGAGCAGCCTCATATTCACTGATGGATACGGCAAGTTCCTTCAAGTTCTCTGCTCTGTCTTCGTCAGGGTCTATTCGATACATTTCCCCAAGTCCAGTTTCCTTCAAGACACGTTGCAACAGGTCTGAGATAAAGATTTTGTCCACATCCTCTTTGAGGGGCTCGATACATTTGGCGAAATCCACAGCACTCTTTTTGTGCAGGTCTTTCTCCTCGATGTGGTTGAGCAGGGCTTGATAGAGGGTTGTTCCATCCATGTCTGCATACTTCTTGACTTTCTCCAGATATGCTTTGCCCAGCTTTCTTGAAGGGACATTGATGACTCTGAGGAAGGATAGGTCATCCCCCTCACTTAGCAATCTGAGATAGCAGAGTGCATCCTTGATTTCCTTTCTCTCATAGAATCTAACGCCACCCCATACCACATAAGGGATATGGTTCTCCACCAAGGCTTTTTCGATGATGCGTGTTTGGAAGGATGCTCTTACCAATACTGCTATGGAAGAGTAGGGGTTACCTGCCTCTTTGATACTCTTCATCTGGCTAATGATCCATTTGCTCTCATCCTCGTCATTCTTGCCATGATAGTAGATGACATCATCTGCCTTTTCCTTTTTGGTGAAGAGGTCTTTTTCTATTCTGTTGGTATTGTGCTTGATGACAGAGTTAGCCACATCCAAGATGTTTGCCGTGGAGCGATAGTTCTGATTCATGATGATTTGCTCATCAGGTACCAGGTTGATGAAAGTATCTGGGTCTGCACCTCGCCACTCATAGATGGCTTGGTCTGGGTCACCCACGGCAAAGAGGTTGCCGCATTTGGCTCTCAGAATGTCGATAATCTTCCAGTCTGTCTTGTTGAAGTCCTGGGTCTCGTCCACCATGATGTAGTCAAACTTTGCCTGCCAAATCTTCTTGCAATCCTCAAAACGTCCCCATATATATAAGGTATAGTTGATGAGATCATCGAAATCCAGTGCGAATGTTTTTAGTTGCTTTTGAAGGTAAAGCTGAAGGAAGGCTGCTCGCTTCTTCTCCAAGTCATCCTCAGAGGTGGCTTTTACATCGAATACACTACAGTTCTTGTAGATGTCCTCCTTGAAAGTCTCTGGAACAAGGTACTTACCCACATAGTCTTCCTTAACCTTGAATCTTGCGATGTCTGAGAGGAAGTTTCTGATGTTGGTCTGTGTCTTGTTAATACCCAGCTCGTCCATCACCTGCTTGGCAAGGGTCTTTTGGTCTTCCTCGTCAAGAATGGAGAATGTCTTGGGATAGCCTATGCGATAGATTTCCTCTTGAAGGACTTTTCTGCAGAAACCATGAACCGTACAGATATAGTCTGTCTCGCCGCCCACACTTACCATGCGTCGGATACGGTTGCGCATCTCGTTGGCAGCCTTATTGGTGAAAGTGATGCAAAGGAGGTTGGCTGGTGACATACCCACCATGTCCACCAAATAGGCGTAGCGATGGGTGAGGGCTTTGGTCTTGCCAGAGCCTGCGCCAGCGATGACCTTGATGACTCCATCCAAGGCTTCCACTGCTTTCTGTTGTTTATCGTTGAGTCCTTCTAAGAGATTCATATGCATATATGTTTATAAACTTAGTGACAAAGGTATGAAATTTATTTGAGATATGCAAATGTATTAAGAACTTATCATGTCTATCGTATGAATATATTGAGGTTTGCGAACAAAAAGAGGTCATGGCACATACTAATGTCATAACCTCTAATGGGACAATTACTTCTTATATACAGTTTTGAGCTCTTCAATTTTCTGTTGTGCAGCTTTCAAATTTGTAGAAAGCACTTCTGCGTTCTTTATGAATACAGTACTGTTAGAATATCTTTCTAACCTACATCCTTCAAATAGTATGAAATATGTAGGTTAAATAAACTGATATTGGATATGTTTGATCAGTATAGAGTAATTATAGCAGGAGGACGATACTTCTCTGATTATGAGCTATTGAAGGAGAAGTGTGATGAGTTCCTTAAGGACAAAACTAGTGAAGAGATAGTTATTATCAATGGTCATGCTTCTGGTGCAGACTCCCTAGGAGAGCGTTATGCCCAGGAAAAATGTTACAAGATAGAGACCTATCCTGCTGACTGGAAAAAGTATGGCAGGGCTGCTGGACCTATCCGTAATGAACAGATGTCTAATATTGCCAATGCCTTGATAGCCTTTTGGGATGGAAAGAGCAAGGACACCAAGAGTATGCTCAATCTTGCTAAGAAAAAGGGATTGCAAGTGTTTGTGGCTCAGTATGAATCATAGAAAAAGCAGAGAGCGTAAGGTAGGGTATGTATTGACAGTTTCTATCTTACGCTCTCTGCTTTGTTTTGATGTGAATGTTATTCCTTCATGTCCTTTATCAATGTTCCGCTGAATGAATCTGGGTTGCCATTGGCATCTTTTGTGTAGTAGAGAGTGTATAAGTGGAGGGTGGCATTGACCTCTGAAATTGGGATGTCAGCCAAATCACCTTCTTCTGATGTACCTTCCGGCATCAAGGTTACCACGTCTAATTCGATTTCCTTTGGAACGTCTTTCTCTTCTTTGAAATTTTCTCTGAAAATATTATACCAGTCTTTGCCGCTTTCAGAACGTAGCAGGTAGGTGATAAAGGTTGCGTAAATGAGTGCCTGAGTCATGACATCCTTTTGTGATTCTGAGGGTTTGTTTTCATCCTTTAGCTCGATGATGGCAATTCTGGATTTTCCATCACTATGTGTTACTCTTGCCAAAATGTCAATGCCTCCACCTGTTGCCCCAGAAAATGATGGCTTATGGTCGCTCGCTTGTAAAGGTGTTGCTTGCTGAAAGAAGAAATTGCCACCCAGTTTGACTGGCTGGATATAGCAAAGTTTTTTGTTTTCAGAGCTGGTTTTACTAAACTCCTTTAGAAGGAAACTTTCAATACGATGTTCCTTGCTATGGACTTTTGTCTTGTCAGTAGATTGCATTTTACTGTAGAAGCTTCTGAAGTTTATAGAATCTATGCTATGCCACTCTTCTGTGAACTCTTTGCTTTCTTTAAAACCGAATTTCTCTGCACGTTTAGCTTGAGCTTTTGAAACGTGCAGATAAACTTTGTCATCTTCCTTGTTTACACGAACTTCGCCCACACTTTGCCCTGCAAATCTCAGGTCATAGTTGGTCGTTTTGCCGTTTGAAGTGACTTTGCTGATGGAGGTGTAAGCAACAAGTGGTTTATTAACTTGGAATAGTTTTGCGTTATCTTTGTAAGCGGATGAATTTTTGATAATTCCCTCAGCATATTGTTTATATACATTCTCCCATACTGACCTTTTAACAGCAAGGATTTGTTTTGTCTTTTCAACGATTTCTTGATTGATATTTGGCATAATTCTTATGTTTTATATTTGTTACTTGTATCTATTTACTGCACTCTGGAGTCTATCCGCAATCTTGTCACGAAGCTCTTTTGGTTCCAAGACCTCGATGTTTTCTCCCATAGCCAGAATCTTGGTCTCCAATTCTGGAGTGAGATAGATTTTATACTGAAAGTCACTATAGATTTCGTGCTTGGTTCTGATTTCTTCCTGGGATGAGTGCAAGGGAAGGGAGCGAAGGTAATCCACTGATGGCCCATGTGCTCGCAAGATGACCTTTTGGGGTGCTGCTTGGTCATCCACGAAGATACCGATTCTATCTGCAAACATCTTCTTGGCACTGAATTCCTTTGGAACAGAAAATCTTTCTTCCGTGGAATCCATCGTGCGTATGCGGTCAAATGCGATTGTTCTGATATTCTCCTGCTCTTGGATGAGCCCCACCATATACCATCGCTGGTTATATATCTTCATGGCGTATGGGCAGAAGTGGATGGTCTTCTGGTGTTGGTCGAATGGCTGATAGTCTATGAGAAGCACCTTGTTTTGTTGCATGGACTCAATAACAGTAGGGATATATTCCGTTCCCTTTGGGATAGCCTCGAAGAAGATTCTATCCTTCATGTTATGTCCTGCCTCTATCATGTTGGAGATGGTGAACGAACTGAGCAGCCATTTTTGGATGGAGCTGTTTCTCAGTGATGTTTCTGATGAAAGATAATATTTGCTGGTGGAGGTATTGCACTTGATTTCCACGCCGAACAGCTCCTTGATAGCCTTTCTGTGGTCATGGAAAGTACGCTTGGCAAGTGGCTTACCATCGTTGAGGTTACTGGTTTCCCAATTCTTCGCAATCTCCTCGAATGTCATGGTTTTGCGCATCAATAGCTGGTTCAGCAACCATATATATCTGTTGATAATCTTGCTGGTCATAAGCTTCTTTTTTATGGTTTAAAATTGTCAGGTACAAATGTAGTAAAAATAGTTGGAACCAGGTGAAATGGGCTTCAGAATTAAATATTTTTGGCTAAGTGTGCGGAGTTTTCGCATAGGGTAGCTTGTTTTTTCTTGGTTTTTACACGAAAATAATAGCTTTTTAGCCCTATTATATAGAAGACGTATCATTTTAAAAAAGCAAACAATATGAATATGACAATGAATGAGAAGGAATTGATGGGTATCAGAGTTACTGTTCATCGTGGAACCAATCAGATTGGTGGGTGCGTTACTGAGTATGAGTGCCGAGGCTTCCATCTGTTTGTGGATTATGGCGAGCAGTTGCCAGGCTATGAGCATACAGATTTGGAGATAGAGGGACTCACAAAGGGGGATGTTTCCCATTCCGCTTTGCTGATTACTCATTATCATGGTGACCATATTGGCAAGGTAAGTGAGCTGAGTAGTGAGATTCCTGTATATATGGGAAAGACTGGCTGTGAGATTTATCGAGAGTTTGAGCTTCACATGGCTCATATTCCAGGAGAAGAAGGTAAAAAACACCGTTTGTTGGCAGACAAAGTTGGTAAGTTTAGAAATTTTGAGCCTGGGTATTCTTTTGAGGTGGGTCCTTTCAAGATTATGCCGATAGTAATGGACCACTCGGCTTTTGATGCCTATGCTTTCAAGATTGAGGCAGATGGCAGAAAGGTTTTTCATACAGGTGATTTTAGAACACATGGATTTCGAAGCAAGACGTTGCCTGCTGTGATAGAAAAATACATTGGAAAAGTGGATTGTGTGGTATCGGAAGGAACTAATATTGAACGTAGCAAGGATGTTAGAACCAAGAGTGAGCAGGATATCAAGAAGGAGTTTACTGAGGGCTTCAAGGAAAATAAGTATAATGTGGTGTATGTGTCATCCACGAATATCGACCGATTGTTTGCCCTTTATCATGCTGCTTGCACGGCTGGTAGAATGTTCATTTTGGATGAATTTGCCAAGAAGATGATGGATGCGGCGGCAAATGTTGACAAGCTTTGGGGCAAGTCTGGCTTCTACCATTTTCTTGATGGACAGAAAGCTCCAAAAGTCTTATGGAAGGATGGTGTGATTAACGATACTTTCTTACTGGCTATGGAACGTCATGGTTATGTTTTAATAGCCAGAGCGAGTGACAAGTTTGAAAAGTTGCTAAAGAAGATGCCAAGTGAGGGACGAAAGGTGTATCTTTCTATGTGGAAGGGCTATGTGGACAATCCTGAAAGTCCTGCATATAACAAGAGATTGGCAGAGGCTGTGGGTAAGGATTATGTTCATATTCATACCAGTGGGCATTGTGATGTGGAAAGTATGGAAAAGCTATTTGAGATGTTGAACCCTAAGATGATCATTCCAATTCACACCAATTGTCCTGAGAAGTTTGTGGCTGCTTTCCCTTCTTGGAATGTGAAGACGTTAGAGGAGGGGGAGGTCTTTAGTACCAATCCATTTGGAGATATACCAGTGCATGAGGAAGGGGATACCATTTTAAGTGTGATTGGTATTGATATAGCTAATTTATACGAAGAAGATACTGAAATTCCAGGTAGGGTGGTGGTAACTAGTGCATATGGTAATCTCAAACCTAGATTGAAATACATAGTTGATGGTGTTAAGATGTTTGTTTCTATTGAAGATAATCCGAAGTTACTGTATCCAGAATCTATGGAAGAAACCATAGCAGCATATTTCAAAGGTATTGGCGATTGGATTAAGATTAATAAAGAAAATCTACTTGAGTTTTGGTATAATCCAGAAATGTCACTCTCTAAATTCGCAAAGAATTTGAAAACTGTTAATGGGAATAACATCTGGTTAAACAGAGCGGCTAAGAAAGAGGGCTGAAATTTTGCTTTCAACTGGAAGTTTTCATTTACCTTTGCAGCGTTTTCGCACAGTACCGGTTCTTTTCTCTCCATTTATGCTTGTATTTAGTAGTATAATTCATATTATATAGAGAGACTATTCTCTCATAACTAAAAATATTGGAAATGACAGATAAATTCAGAGTAATTATTGCAACTGTAACAGATTTCTCAAATTATGAGTTGTTGAAAAATAAGTGTGATGAGTTCCTTCAGGACAAAATTGCTGAGGGAATCGTGGTTGTTTGTGGTTCTTCCAAAGGCACATTCTCTCTTGGTAAACGTTATGCCAAAGAAAATGGGTATATGTTGGAGGTTTTTACTGCTGATTGGGAAAAGTATGGTAAATATGCTGGAGACATACGAGATTTTCAGATGGTTAGCTCAGCCGATGCCTTGATTGCCTTTTGGGATGGAGAAAGCAAAGAGGGCAAGAGCAAGATTGATTTTGCCAGACGTACAGGTATTCAAGTATTTGTTCCACAATATGAATACCTTAATTCTGGTTGTTTTCTAGAAAAGTATTTGTCTGAAATTGCCTCAGAACCTTTGCTTTCCAATGAAGAAGCGCTTGAGCTAGCCCAAAAGATTCGCCAAGGAGGGGGTGAGGGACAATGTGCAAAGGATAAGTGGATGAAGGCTAATCTTCGTTTAGTAGTATCAGTTGCCAAACAGTATCAGCATCAGGGGCTTTCTCTAACCGACCTCATTGACGAGGGTAACATCGGTTTGATAAAGGCGGCAGAGAAGTTTGATGAACGTCGTGGATTTAAGTTTTTGAGTTATGCAGTATGGTGGATTCGCCAAATTATTCTTCAAGCCATTGCAGAACAAGGGCGTGTTGAACGAATTCCTCTTGCCTTAGTTGGTAAAATGCGTCACCCAAAGTAATGCTCTCATCATCAGCAATTTGGGAGACAAATGGTGACGCATAGTCAAAGTCATATAACGGAAAGTCCCAGGATTCAAAATCCCAGACTTTCTGTTATCTACTATGTTTGGTCTTTACCCCTTGATGGGGAATGCTGTCATTTTCTTTACTGGCTTCAGAAGCACCTCTAAAGATGTATTGGAAAGTATGAAATATTCAGGATAAATAAATTGAGATTCCTTATAAAAAATTTGCATGTATCAATAATAAATTGTATTTTTGCACTGAACAAATCTTCGTTCGAAGCTTTTGGATGTCCATCCAAAGCCTTTGGATGCACATCCGAAGCCTTTGAATGTGCATCCAAAGCCTTTGAACGGAGAAATATAAGGGGGTTACGAACAAATTCTATTGATAGAAACAACCTCTTTATGGTATTGAGAAGTAAAATTTATTGTATGTAGAAATCAAATAACCTAAAGAAAGGAATTGTAATGGCAAAGTATAAACTACAAGAACTGCCCGACATGCAGGGCGCAGGCAAGCGAAAGGTTTATCCCAGAATGGTGATAAACAGAACTTTAAACTTGGAAGACCTGACGGAGAAGATGAAGTCGCATCACCGTGCCTTCTCGCCAAGCACCATCGAGGCGGTGGTGATGGACTTGGAGGATATGATGGTGGAGGTGCTCTCCATGGGGTATAACGTCAAGTTGGATGGTATAGGCACGTTCTCATTGTCCCTGGGATTCGAGGATGAAAAGCCTACGGAGATGCAGGAGGAAGGCGACAAGATGCTCTATCGCAAGGTGGGGGTGAAGAATGTCAACTTCAAGGTGGATCCAGAGATGCTGCAGCAGCTTCGTAGGGAAACCGACTTGGAGCGTGAAATGGGAGGCGTGAAAGTAATCAAGAAGCAGCTTTTCTCCAAGGAGGAGCGAATAGCCAGGGCCTTGGAGGTGATAGAGCGTGATGGCTACATTACCCTGACCGATTATGCCCACATCAACAACCTTAGCCGAACCGCAGCCTCGAAGGAGCTGAAGGAAATCTCTAATGATGTCGATTCTCCTATAGACTGGAGAGGGAATGGAAGCCACAAGGTGTGGATCAAGAAAAGACAATAAAAAATAAGAAAGGGATTGAATGATGAAAAAGTTATTGATATGGATGGGTGTGGCGTTATGCCTTGGCAGTTGCACCAAGAAGGTGGCGCTGACCTAACAGCTAACAGAACTGCCCAGAAGGAGTATTTGGAGAAAGTGCCAGAGTACAGGCATGACCTCCATGTGCTTGATACAAGAGTAAGAATAGAGAAAGGTATCGTCGTGGAGATTAATCGCCATTGGATACCTTGATAAATATCTGTCTCTCTTACGCTTAGAATCAGCTTTGTTAGGTAAGAGTGATAGCAAAGTGACGGCAGCGTGATAGATAACCGTAAGCGTCTCCGCATTTATACCTTGCATAATTCAAAAAAACAGTAACAGCATTTTTTCTAGCTGTTACTGCTTTTCCAACGGTCTGGC
>SAMEA104315437__coassemble_359_pt1 | contig 25345 bp, 20 predicted proteins | sample SAMEA104315437__metabat2_high_PE_043 | metagenome-assembled genome bin SAMEA104315437 (sample SAMEA104315437) | gut metagenome | biome: Monkey gut; feature: monkey-associated habitat; material: faeces | place: China | collected 2013 | reverse complement strand
TGCTGTTACTGTTTTTTTTGAATTATGCAAGGTATAAATGCGGAGACGCTTACCATATTTTTGAAATATATGACGTGAAAATTGCGACATCTGGAAATATGTCATACATTTGCAAGCGAAACAGCAAGAAGGCGTGCTCCTGATTTTCCACAACTTTGGATGTGATGATGTCAAATTCAACCATTATGTGTACGAACAAGTTCTTTCGAGTGGTCTTGGTTAGTTCTTTATGTTTACTGCCAATGTTCTTTGTGTTCTCAGACTACGTTCTGTAATGCCCCTTTCATGGGGCACAGATGCCCCTCAGTGTGGGCATTCGATGCCCAGAGTGTGGGCACTCAATGCCCAAAGCGTGGGCACTCATTTAATTCTGTGGTTTGACTTTTCTTGATTTATTAACGATGGAACAGCTGACACAATTACGACCGAGAACGACCGAGAACGACCGAGAACGACCGAGAACGACCGCAAAACGATACTCCTTCTTAAGTGTTTAATTCTTGTTTTCCTTTGGCGGTTATTTTCCACTGTTTCCCATTAGACGATTTCTCTATAAAACCATATTTTCCCATATTAGCAAGTAGTCGACCTATTTTTCTTAACTTTTCGTCATAAGTGTTACTTGATGGAAATACATGTTGAATTCCTTCAAAGGCATCTTTGCGTCTAAATCCCATTTCTCCAGCGTTATGTGCTAATTGAAGTAAAAGTTTTTGGATACTTGCTTCGTTAAGTCCTTTCTCTTTAGTATAATGCCCTATCTGATTTGTCATTTTTGCAACAGACAGAGAAATGGTATAGTGAGGAGCACGTCCTTCAATCAGCCCCTTGTCGTGAAGATGCTTAGCTGCTGCTTGGGTGATTGGATGATGTTTCTGTACAGCATCCAGCCATAGGCACTCTTTCAGCGACAAAGAGTTGTTGGTCTTCAACAGGTTGGTATATTTCTCATCAATCATCTTGCCATAGATGGTGACTCCGACTGTACGATGTTCATTGTCAATCTCGTAATCAGGCATAGGGAAGAAGCGGTTGCGCTGCTCTGTGTAAATCTTCTTGATGCCACGTCCCACCGTATCAATCATGTTGAAGTTGACCATTCCACGGCAAAGACACTCGTTGCGATAATGGAGTTGTGGTCCCTTATGCTCCAGTGCATTCTCGATGGTGCCAGGAATGAAGCTACCACCATTTCCGTAGTATAATGTACTTGGACCTTCCACGAAAACGATACGCTGCTGTAAGGTATAGTCTTGATGGGCGATGGCATTATGCATCGCCTCACGAATGGTGTATTCGTCATATTGCTTCATCGTGTCAGGAAATAAAGTTCCACCAGGCAGCTCACGCATGGTCTTATTGCGTATTTTGCTCAATACCTTATCTACAGTCAAAATAAATGGTATGGTGAAGTGCTCGTAATCTTGTACAATACCCTCTTCGTCTTGCCAAGTCCATGTGATTTGTGCTACGGCTGGATATATCTTTTGGATGGATAATGGCTTGCCTAATAGTAAGATGGCTGCACGAGTCAGTTGTCCATCTCTCATCATCATGCTATTAGAGAGGAATTCTTCTTTACTCCAAGCGTCCACTTCATCCCCAGGAATGTTGGATGAATGTACTTTCTTGAACATGACTCTTGCTGTTGCTAATGCCAGCTCGTCCAAATCATTGATGGTTGCATTGGGTACGAGTTGAGCTGTCCAATCAGGGAGAGGTGGCTGACGGCGAATGGCATCTTGCTTGGCTTGATTCAGAGGTTTCAAACTTTCTCCGTCACGACCGTATGCTACACCCTTCCAATGCATCACGAGATTTCGTGGTGATGCAGGAACTTGGAATAGCAGGATACGTTTTCCCTCTATTTCTATTGGTATAATGTCTCGGAAGATAAGATTGTCTGTTGTATGCTGGGACATATCTTGTTTCAGACGATTGAGGGCAACCTCGCCATCCTTGAAGGCTGTGCCTATAATCTGGTGCTTCTTGTCCCAAACACCAAACACAATCCAGCCAAACTCACGTTCTCGCAAGTTTGCTTCATTGCTGAGAGCAGAGAAATACTTTCCCAACTCGTCAATATCAAAGTTGTTCTCCGCTCTTTTGAACTCAACCACCTCATTTTCAGAGTGCTCCCAGAGCTTGTGAAATATCTCGTTATAATTTTCCATTCTCTTTCCATTTACTTAAATTTGCTACAAAGATAACATTATTCTTTGAGAATCGGGTAGAAATGTAGAATGTTTTTTATTTTCTTTGTGTATTAACTATATATTTAAAGAATGTTGCTATTTTGGAGTTTTAAATTTGTACCATTTCGAATGGCACAAATATAATATTTTATTTTGTGCCAATTTGATTGGCACAATTTAAGCAAAGCATGAGTGTGCTTATGTTGTTTTGTCCGAAAATATCTTATTTTGCGGCAAACAGTAGCAAAACACGTGCAAAAAGGTGGGGAATTTTATGAACTAAAAAATCCTAACCGCTCAATACCAAGCAGTTAGGATTTTCTTCTGTGCGCCTGATAGGCACATTTTTATTTAAACTGAGTAAAATGTGCGTAATTCGTAACTATTTGATAATCAGTAATTGTGTTGCTTCGTTTCTTTCGTAAAGTTTCTTAAAAATACGTTAGATTTCAAATATGTTGGCAAAATGTTGGCAAAAATTATGTACCTTTGCGGCAAAAAATAGAGCGTATGACAAACTTTGATTTAAAACTCTCTTCACGTATAGATGAAACAACGCAGCGCAGTGAAATACTCTTACGTTTTCATTGTGGGCGTAATGTTGATTTCAGAGTAAAGAGTGGTATATACATTCAGCAGAATCATTTTAGATATTTTGTGAACAAAGAGGCTACCAAGAAAATGGGTATTCATGTTCCTGATAAGGTTGTTTCTGCAACAAAGGAGGAAGCTAAGAAGAAAGGCTATATATTAAAGATGTATGGCGAGGTTGTTATTGTTGAACGTCTGATAACTCCAGATGTGAAGTATGACCAAGAGCAGAATAAGCTACTTGGTGACTTGCAAAGTGCAATAATGGATGCTTACAAGGCAGAGGAAAATGAGAGTATTGACTCAAAATGGCTTGAAAAGGTTGTTTATAAGTTTCATCATCCTGATAAAAAGGTGGTGTCTGTATCTCGTAGAGGTAAGAGACAAAAGTCTATTTATGTGCTTGCCGAGGAATACTTGGAGAAGAAGCGTTTTTCCTATGATCATACCAAGGCTTTTCGTGTTTTGACAAGAGACTTGGCTCGATATGAAGCTTTCAAAAAGAAAGTGCTTCAAGAGAGATTTGCTTGGAACATTGACAAGATGACTCGCAAAGATATTGAGGATTTCGAGGATTATCTACGCAATGAGAAAACATTGTCTGAGAAATATCCAAAACAGTTTGAGAGCATTCTGGAGGAATATCCTGCGGAAATCAATGTGGTGCATACGATGGTAAAACTGCAAGACCGTGGTGATAATACTATCGTGAAGCTCAAAAAGAAGTTCAAGGCTTTCATGCAGTGGTTATATGAGACGGAAAGAACTACCAATCGTCCTTTTGATGGTATCAAGATTGGGGTTGAGAAATATGGTACACCTATTTATATTACAAAGGAAGAGCGTAATATCGTAGCAGAATCGGATATGCCAACTATGTTTGAAAAATTAGAGGATGAAGACAAAAAGGCATGTTCCAAGCTTCCTCTGAAGACATTGGAAACTCAGCGTGACATCTTTGTCTTCCAGTGCTTGGTGGGTTGTCGTGTAGGAGACCTGATGAGGTTGACTTCTCAAAACATTACCCAGGGTATCTTGGAATATGTACCAAGCAAGACAGCTGATGAGGATGCTCCAGTTAAGCCTCGCATTCCATTGAATCCTTGTGCTTTGGAACTGGTGAAGAAATATGAGGGTGTTGACAAGAATGGACGTTTGTTCCCTTTCATCAGTCCTCAAAAATATAATGAAGCTATTAAGGCTATCTTGTTGATTTGTGGCATCACAAGAATCGTCCAGGTTCGTAACTCCACGACTGGCGAGAATGAGATGAAGCGAATCTGTGATGTGGCAAGTTCTCACATGGCTCGCCGTACTTTTGTGGGAGCAGCCTATAAGGCGGTACGTGACCCAAACATCGTGGGCAAGATGAGTGGGCATGTGGAAGGCAGTAGAGCTTTCAACCGTTATCGCCAGATAGATGATGACATATTAAAGGAAACGATAAACTGCATTTAGCCAACGTTTTCTGATTCTTGTAGAACCGTACGATACAAAATCGTGCGGTTTTTTGCTTTTAAGAAAAATAATAAATTTTCAATTTTAACATAAAAAGGGCTGTTTTGTCAGATATTTATCACAAAAGTGTTAAATATGAAGTTTAATTGTGCATCGCCCCCTTTATTCCTTTTTGTTTCGTACTTTTGCACTCGAATTTAAACAAAATGTTATAGGTAAAAAGATGAAAATACAGGAAATATTATCAGCAGGTACACCACTTCAAATAGTGGTGAATGCAGCAGAGTTGAAGGAACTCTTCTTGAATTGGCAAGAGGAGATGGCGCAGAAACCTCAGAAGGAAGAATCTCCTCTGTTGACTCCAGCTGAGGTGACGGAGAAATATCGTGTTTCCAAGGTTACCTTGTGGCGTTGGGACAAGATGGGATTGCTGGCTCCTATCAAGATGGGGAGAAAGTCATTTTATCGTCAGTCAGATATTGAGCGAGTGTTTGATCTTAATAAATAAGGTGTATGCTCAATATCAATCAACATTCGTTGGAGTCGCCACCCAAGGAACTGCCAGTACACACCCTTCGATGGGAGGTGCAGAAGATAATCGAACACTATGCGGAAGTGTTTCAATGTCCCAAGGACTTCATCACTTCAGCTGTGTTTGGTATCGTTGGCACGATGTGTGGTAGACACGTGACAATCTTTGATGGGAAGTATCGCAATCATCCTAATCTTTGGATTTGTCATGTCGCTCCAAGTGGTTCCAACAAAAGCTCTCCTATCAAAGCTCTGATGCAACCCATGAACCAGGAAGAAAGCAAACGCTATAAGGAGTTTCGGGAGAAATTTAAGGAGTTCAAACGAAATACTGACGAGGAAGAACCGACTTTGAATCAGTTGACGGTTTCAGATGTGACTCCTGAAGGATTATATAAAATCTTGGATGGCAGAGCGGAATCGAAAGATGGTCTTTTGCTCTATCGAGATGAAATCAAGGGCTTTATAGATGATATGGGGCGGTATCATAACAGCGGTGAGGTAAGCAATTACCTATCTATATGGGATGGAACCACATTTCCTGTTACTCGCAAGACTCAGCCACCTATGTATATAGAGAATCCATTTCTATGTATTATGGGTGGCATCCAACCTGATGTCTTTAGTGAAGCATTCAAGCGAGACTTGGCTGGTGTCGGGTTTGTGCAAAGATGGTTGTTCGTCTATCCTGATGAGATACAGAAAGCTCTTTATTCTGATTCTGTATTGGATGTTAAGTATGAGACGGCATGGAATGAAATCTTTAAAAAGTTGTTGGCAATCAATGATATGGAACTTATATTGAGCAAAGAAGCCAAACTGGTTTATATCGACTACTATAATGAAACCATTTCTCGAACAGATAATGCTGATTCCTATATGTCTTCGATGTTATCCAAGTTGAGAATCCATGTGTTGAAATGGTGTGCTATTACTCACATTTTGTCATGCTCGGATAATGCAGGAGGTGGGCAATACTTCGCCTTGCCAAGTTCTTTGGAGATTACGGCAGGTGAGATGCGGTATAGTGTGGAGTGCATGCGCTACTTTGAGTATTGTGGAACCAAGGCTTTGAATCTTGTAATGGGTGAAGGCTTGATAAGAAAACCTACGAAAGAGCAGTTGATCAAGGATTTGGTTTCATTGGTCGGGGTGGACAAAATGAATATCACGAAGTTTGCAGAAGGAATTGACGTAAGTCGCCAATATGTGAGCAAGGTGATAAACAAGCAGTCTAAGTTGCGTGGTTGCGGTAGCGATAGTGCCTATCAGTCTGCAATTCAATGATATGCGTAGAATCGCAACCGCAACCAAAAACAAATGTAATGATTATGAATATATTTTCAATAAATGTATCTGTTTATGATGGTGTGATGGATAACAAGGGAACCATCTCTACTATTGGAGATTTTCTGTTTTCGCAAGAACATCAGTATGAGATTCAGATGCTTCGCCATCTGTCAAGTAAGGAAGAACGAGATAGCTGGAAACGAAAGTTGCCACAAGCCACGATAGGTGGAGTGTTTCAACCAACGAGGTCCATTCAGAACATCAAATATCGTTCTGGTTTGATATGTGTGGATATGGATGCCAAGGAGAATCCTGCTATATCTGATTGGGATGCTGTGAAGGAGCAACTAGCAGTGATACCACAGATAGCTTATTGCTCATTGAGCGTCAGTGGCAACGGACTCTTTGCGATAATCCCCTTACGTTATCCAGAGAAACATTTATCACAATTCCGACAGTTGCAGCACGATTTCCATCGAATGGGGATAACCATAGATGCAGCTTGTAGCGACATTACAAGAATGAGGTGTATCAGCTATGATGCACATCCGTTGGTCAACGAAAATGCCATCTCATACGAAGGCATTTATGTCAATCCACCAAACGTGAGGCGGCATTTTCCGAATAGGAATATTAGGGAGAACGACATCTTATCGGAAGTGACTGCTTGTTGCAAGCAAATAGAACAACGTGGCATAGACATAACTGGTGGTTATGACCAATGGCTGAAAGTGGGTTGTTCACTTGCCACATTGGGTGAGGATGGGCGAGGCTTCTTTCATCTATGCAGTCAACAGAGCATGGACTATAACGAATCGAAGACCGACAAGATGTTCTCGGATCTCTTGAAACGAAATTATCAAAACATCAATATCGGAACCTTCTTCTGGCTTTGCAAGCAGAATGGTATCCAAATCAAATATAACAAGTAATAATTATGAAGACTATTTCAATTCCAACCAGTCTCTACGTTGCATTGTCGCAACTGGAAGACAAAGATGCTGGGCAGATAGCTAAAGCTATTGCTCGCTATGTGGAAGAGGAGAAGGAACCTTCTTTTTCCAATTCCCTTTTGAAGGCGTTCTTTACGCTTTTTCGTGAACAAATTGATGAACAACGCAATGCTTATGAGCAGCGACGTGTGGTCAATACACAAAATGCTCAGCGCAAGTCGGGCAAGAAACGTGTGCCAACCAAGAAGAGCGATTCGCAACCAGTCGCTTCTTCTACAGAAACGGCATCTGTCCTGCCAATCCCTTTGCAGCGAATTGTTGATATTTATCCCAAGGTGGGTACTTATAGTGGAGAGTCGCAAATCACATGGGATTCGCTGTCTGAGAATGAAAAGCAACGTGCCATAGATTTCGTTCCAGTGTATCTGGGGCAGACTCCAAGTCCAACAGCTCAGTTTTATTTGAACCAATATTTGAAGGCTAAACCTTGGAATAGTGAGGGACAAGCTTAATGAAGAGAGTTGTGGGTAAGGTGAGATAACGGCATTTCTGTTGCGAGATATGCCGAGGTATTACCTTCACTGCGTTCGGTCTCCTCTGCTTTCTCGCATACCATCTGTAGGATAGGTATGAGGAGAGTTGTTCGCAGGCTCACAACTTGATAGTATGACCAAATTAAAAGTATCGGAAAATGGAACAAACAAAAAAGTTAATGCCGTTAGAGAAAAAACGTAATCGTGTTGTGGTTACTAAAGTTACTCAGCACGAATATGACAAGATTAGTATTATGGCAAAGCAATGTGGAATGAGTGTAAGCGGTTTGGTTCGTACTCGTTGTTTGGGGTATAAACCAACCTATAAGCTATCGAATGAGGAAGTGAAGAGATTGAAAAATTTAGCAGATTGTCGTACGGATATGGTCAATTTTGCCAATGCTTTGTCGGGCTTGACCAATGAGGAAAAGCTTGCTCTTTTCAGAAATCATCGTATGATGTTACAGTGGTATGAGATGGTAGCTGACATCACAAAAGCTGTGACAGAGTATCTTCGCTCTGTCCAAAAAGGGAATGAATTTCCTGTTTGTTCAACATAAACTGTACAAGGTATGATAGCAAAAGCTAAGTCAATATCGCATGGTATTAATGCCATCCGATATATGAGTGGAGAATCGGAAAGCAAGAAACATCCTGAGAAAATATACCATGTTTGCAATCAATTCTTGTCAGATGATATGGATGCAATGGGTATTTGGACGATGATGAATTTTGCTTCTATGCGAAAGCCCAATGTAAAGAATAACGTCATCCGTTTGGAGATAAGTCCTGCGATGGAACGCACTAAGGACTTTTCTTTGTCTGATTGGAAAGACTTATGGAATCAATTCGTGTGTGAGTTTGACAATCAAGAAATCTATGATGCCAAGGGTAGATTGATTTCGGGTAAGACACATTTGGCGTTGAGTATGGCCTCCGTTTGGCTTCATAAAGAATCGAAAAGTGGAACACCACATCTTCATGCGGCAGTATGTCGTATAGACCAGATAGGACGAGTCAACAATGACCATGCCATTCATCTTCGTGCTCAACGTGCAGCTGAGATTATTGCTCGAAGATACGGTTGGACTACGGCTTGTGAGATTCGAGACAATAATCTCAGGAAGGTAAGTGATGACTGTATGAATCTTTTGAAGCGAATGCCTCATTGGTCGTGGAATGAATATGCTTTTTTATTGAGACAAAGAGGATATGACGTTCGTTTGCGCTGTGACAAGGAAGGTATGGTGCGTGGCTATGTCTTGTCAAAAGACAATGCCAAGTACAAAGCGTCAGAGTTGGGATATGCTCGAAAGTTGACGGCTAAGAATATCGAACAAACGTGGCACAGCTTGCATCAAGGAAAAGTGGATGCAAGATGTACTTATCAAGTTGCTCGCAAAGTCAAACCATCGGAGCAAACGACTATCAAGAGTGTGAAGTCAAAAAGTGAGGCTATTTTGTCTAAACCAGTAGAGAAGCCTATGCCAAAGATTGAGACCTATTCGGAATGGCAACCTGGTACGACCAAAGTAAGCGTTAGCTTGAATGATAGAGTTTATGAGCGATTCGTTCCTAAGGACGTATCTCGCTATTTTGAGGATGAGTTTGACTATCGCTTTGTTGGCAATTGGAAAGAGCTGACCAATCTTGCTGTGGCATATTTTACGATGCTTGCGGCTCCCGATGTTTCTGTATCTGGTGGTGGAGGCAGTATAGGTACTGACCTCAAATGGGGACGAGACCCACGTGAGGATGAAATGGAGTGGGCGCATCGCTGTGCTCAGGCGGCAATCAAGGCTTTTGGCAAACAAGCGAGATACGGAAGACGTAGATAGCAATATATATAATTAAGGTATAAAAGAATGAAGAAGATAGACACAAATGAACTTCGAGCGCAGTTGGATACATATTCGCCCGAACAGCAAAGAGACGAAGATCGTGCTTTACTCAATCAGTACATTAATGTGTTCCGTGAATTGTCAGGAGTAGTAGAGCGAAGTGTGAATAATTTCAAGAACATCTCAGAGCAAGTAAATGCTTCTACAGCCAAAGTGGAACAGATACTTCCAGCTTTGAAGGCAGCTAATACGGTTCGAGTTGATGAAAACATCAAGTCGAGCATCGAAAAGGTAGCTGTAAAACTGGGTGATGATGTTGCAAATGCCTTTGCTAAGAAAGTACGTTCTGTGCTTGATGATGTAGATGGTGCTTCAGGAAGAGTTTCATACCCGGCGAATATTGCCATGTCGTACATGTTGGTGATGAATCTTTCCATCCTACTCTTGATAGTGGTGATAATCGCTAATATTGTGATGATACATTCTGGGGGATTATGGATTGTCCTTGGAGGAGGATTAGGGATGGAGATTCTAATGCTATTGTTTATTTGGTATTTGCATCGTAAAGGATGGGTATAAAGTAAAGTCTGCATATTCCTTTGTCGGGAATGTGCAGACTTTTAGGTTTATTTTTCAAAATATGGCAGTAAATAATAAAACGAAAAAATAGGAATAATCTAATAGTCAGCTTATTATGATATTATTAACATAAATTTATTTTTCGATTATTATTTTTTTAGCCACTAAATCAAATAGTATCTACTATCGACACGAGAACCTTTCTTCTCTATTTCAGAACCGACCATAGAATAGATAATTTTTCGAATATCTTTTATATCAACATCTGGTATTCTATGTGCAATTTCTGAAATCTTACTCATAGGATGACTATTCAAATCCTCTTTGATAAGAGCTTTGAGAACGTAAGGCTCTATCGTCTTAAGTGTTGTGACAATGTTGGACTTCGCATTTGCTAATAACGTAGGGTTTACTTGATAGTATGCTCCCTTTTTGATACCACCTTTTGTAATTAAGTGGTTCTTGTCTAAATTATCAACATAGCTTCTTAGGCGATCTTCTGCTGAAAGTTGCAGGGCTTTGGACAATTCTGTTGTTGCGATTCGTTTCTCTCTCGCAATGATGCCAAAGGCTATCTTGTTTTTCTGAGATAGCTGATAGTTATGATCCACATAGTCCATCAGTCTTACCACCTCTTTATCCGTAATCTCTGCACTTTGATATACTGTAACAGTATTGAATGTAGATTCAATCTCTGGTTGCTTTTTGGCTTCCAAAGCATCCAACTCATAGATTAAGTCATAACCAGATCCTTCTCCTTCCATCAAACCGAGTGCTGTCAGAATCTCAATCATATTAGGATTGCGTCTGTGCTTGGTATGGAGGATGTTGTCTTTGGTAACACCTAATGGGAGGCCACCAGGGTTGGAAATGCTAATATGCCCAGGATATACCTTTATGGTGATGTCATTAGAAATGGTTCTTGAGCTATGAGCCATACTGTTGACAAGCAACTCTCTGATTAAGTTCTCATTATAATAGCGTACATTTTTGCGGAAAAGGCCATTAGGCATCTCGTAGCTATAGGTCAATTCCACAGCTTTATCCATAATGTCTTCCAATAACTCTTTAGGATTGAGCGTGTTGTCACGCCATTCCATTTTGTTAGTCTTGTTCTCTAACTCATCATATACAATGTATTGTACTGTGATAGGGTAGCAGATACGACTACGTTGTTTGGCAGTGCCAATCCAAAGAACACCAAGGTTGGTTATCTTATTGCCGTCAATGAGGTGGTACTGCTCACCAATTTCCATATCGTCAAGCTGCTTGATATGTTGCTTGACCCTATCAGACTGGCGAATATCACTGGCAAATTTTGCAAGATTCTCTTTAGTCGTATCATCTAACTCAAACTGAGTAGGTACAAGTTCCCATTGGAAGGCACCTTTTTCTTCTCCTACTCGTTGGATATCCTCGCTGCGTACAGGTTCGCACTTGTCGGCTACTCGGATATACATTCTGCCATCTGATGTGGTGGCATATGAATGGAGCGATGGAAAGACTGTGATGGCAAAGTACTGGCTTCCTGTCTCGTCCTCGCATACGTCACCAACAGCTAAGCCAACATTGAAGCAAAGTCCACGCAATCGAGTAACTGCGCTGTTTGCCTCTTCTTGGGAAATCACCTGATTTGGTGCAGGTTTGCGAGTCTTGTCCTCAACTCCAATCATAATCTGTCCTCCTTGTGCGTTGGCTAAAGCCACACAAGTTACAGAGAGTTCCTTAAAACCTTTGTCTCCAGTGCGAATCTTTTGGAGGCTCTTGTATTCTATCTTTTGTTGTTCTGTATTCATATTTTTTATGCAAACTTACAAAAAATAATCATATATTATAATTTATATTTGTAAATAATCATTTTTCTAAAGACAAAGGTACGCAAATATTTTAATAAAAAATAGAAAATAAAGAAAATTAAATAAAAATAATAGTTGGAAGATGTGTTGCCGCAGTAGTTACTTTGTCTGTAAGTTAAAGTAAAGTTAAATATGTGCTATGTAGAGCTTCATTTCGTTTTTTTTGTTTATCTTTGCATTTAATAGCCATTAGTAATGCCAACGAAGAGACAACTAAATAAACAAATAGCATGTAATGCACAAATGGGCAGGTTGTTTTTTAGCGCAAATCAATCTGTTTATTGGTAATTATATCTTTTTTTATAGATGTTGTTAGTCTAAATGCGATTATGGTTTGCTTGATATTAGTTTAGCTACATTTAAAAAAAAGCACTATGAGAAAAAAGAAGTCATTAAATGGTATATATAAGGATGTTACATACGAAGATATACTGTCGTATAAGAGATGCAAGAAACTATCATTTCTGAAAGGATATAGTCCAGAAGAGATAGCTGAGCATCTTTATGCTCAAGAAATTATATCGCAAGACAAATGGAAAGTTTTGAAAATATTGAACAGAAAACTTTTTAATAAGAAAAGAGCTGAAGCTCATAAGTTAAAAATTCATATTAATTATGACTATCTGTTAGATGGCTTTAACAACAGAAAATTGCCTGATGGTGTGTTCTCAGAGTCATTTGATAAAGGAGTTATAGCCTGTGTAAAGGCAAAATCAGACCTCCCGTTTTATGAGCAGTTCTTTGAAGTTTTTTTTCTCAAATACAATATTGACAGCATCATAGATTATGCCTATACACTGCCTGAAGATCAAAAGGATATGTGTAAAACGTTAATCTATTCAGCTATACAATATTATAGAGACGACTATGAATGTTGGAATAGAATCTTGAGTAAGCCTCGGCATATAGCACTATCTGATGTTTATGTTGATATAAGAAACAAAAAGGACATATGGTATGATGATGGTAAGGCTGTTGATTTTTTAATAGAGCATTATTGTGATAGAATTCTAAAAGCTTCTTTGAAAATGAATAGAAATCTTGCGGATGATAGTGATATTGACAATCTCCGCAGGATAAATTCTACTTTTAATATTAAGAAAGAGAAAAATAGATTTAGATATCTTATTTTATTGGCTCAAAAAAAAATATTTAAGCCTAGTGAAAATTACGAAGAAGAAAACCGTAAAGAAATAACTGATTTAAATGCGGGAAATAAAAATGAGCCATCATCAAGTAATAGTTTCGGAACTACTCCAGCAGAGTGCTCAAATAAGCGACAAAATGAAGAAACGTGCAGCAGTCCGGTAATAGATGAGGTCGATATAGAAGATTCTAAGCAGAATGTAGATGATTCTAAGCATAACGAAAGTGTGCAAGCTGATGGATTTTTACAGAGTGATGTTCCTGTAAAAGAAGTGCATCTTGACATGGTTTCGAAGCCAGAAGGTCCTATTGAAGCTAAGGAGAGAAAAGATAGAATCCGCTCTAAAGATGGTGTTGATTATAATGACCAGCAGAAGAGAAACCAGGAAACAGGAGACATTGGCGAGAAATTAGTTCTTGCTAATGAAATCGATAAAGCTAGAAAATGGGAACTGTCAGAAGATCTTGTCTCTCAAATAAGAAGAGTCTCATTGGAAAGCGATGATTATGGTTTTGATATACTCTCCTTCGATCAAAATGGAAAGGTACATTACATAGAGGTAAAGACAACCAAGGTTTCAAGCAACAGTTTGTCGTTTGTTCTCACACAAAACGAATTAGAACATGCTAGAAAATATGGTACAGCTTATTCCATAGTTATGGTATTTGACGTCGCGAAAAATCCTCGTATATGGGATATGGGAAATCCTTTTGTTCGTGAACCATGTAAAGTGAACATCAAACCGGTTAAGTATTTGGTTGAAGTTAATGTTGATTCAATAGAATAAGTTTAGGGCATAGTCTATGTATAATATGAATAAAGACCTGCCCTACGAGCAGCAGATAAAAGTCTTGCTCCACCATTACGACCAGCTGGTGGCGGAGAACAAGGTCTTGAAGGCTCTAATCAAGGAGATGGAAGATGAAAAGGTTGAATATGGTAATCTGAAAAATACCTGCACATTCATAGAAGAGTATGTTGGCAATTTTGGAATATAAATTTGATTTTGTTAATTTGATAAAATGTTAGATTATGGTAAGATTATTATTGATTATTTTGGTTGGATTATATTCAATGTCATCTAATGCACAGATAGAGATTTTCAACGAAAGTCTCAAACAGGAAGAGCCTGTGAAAGTTGTGCAATATGATAGCATAAGAAACATAACGTCTCAACCATATGGAACAAAAGGAAATGAATCTTTTACTTATAATCATCTCATTGGGCAAACATTAATGTTTTGTGGTTCTCCAATTTTTCCAAATAATAAATTTAAAGTGGGTTCTTATTATAAAGTAGTAGGAACTACTATGCCCAATAGTATCTCAATCTTTGGTGGACTAAAACTCGAAGATTGCATTACCGGGATTTTTTTAGAAGAAGATGGAAGCCGCCAACAATATTTAAATACCTTCTGGGTTGTTGCTGGTTATTATGAAAAGTTAAAGGCATTATACTTAAATAAAAAATTTGTATATCTTGGAACGGATAAAACAAAAATATATAGTCCTGGACTAAAAAAGAACGGCATGATAAATTTAGCAACAGATACTGTGACAGAGAATGTGAAGAAAGAATCATTGTGGACGTGCGTTGGTATACAAGTAAAACCCGAAAAAGCAATAAATAGGGAAAGACCTTCTGAATATCGGAGAATTGCTTCTGATTATCGTAATCCTGTAGTTCTGATTTTTGATAATCCTAATTACGGGAAGCACTATTGTTATATAGAATCGGAAAAAGGAAAACCATATGAAATGCAAAATCCTAATATCAAACCTTTTATTTGTGGAAGATTTCAGCTAAAATCGGATTTTGATTACTTGAAAGTAATGGCTGCTAAACGCAAGGTACAGCTTATCAAGCTATATGGTGCAAAAAATGCTAATCTCATAGTACAAGGTATCGTAAATATCGGTATGACTAATTCTATGTGTAGAGCGGCTTGGGGAGATCCTGACAGCATCCATAGAACAATAAGTGCTGTAGGAAATTATGAGTTATGGATATATGGCAATTGCTATTTATATTTCAAAAATAACTCACTTACAACCATACAATATTGATTATCAACCAGGAAAAACACGTGGCTGCGTTAGTATTTCGGGTTTTGATAATGGCGAGGTTTTTAAGTTCTTTGTTATTGACGGAAAGTGTCTCGACTCTGCGATAGCTTTGAATGGTGCTGTCTTTTATGCCGTTCCCGAGTCTTTGGTTATCGCCAAATGGGTAAGGATTCTATCAAGAATGCGATGAAAAAAAGACAGTGCAGAGCGATGCATCTGCCGTAAAAATATAAAAGTAAAGGGGAAAAAGTGAGTAACATAAATTGCTCACATTTTTCCCTTGTTTAAATATCCTATTATTAATCTGATAGCATCGACAATCGCTTCCCTCATAGCGCATGATTCGGTACTACTACAGTGCTGCTTTTGTTTCCAAAAGATGGTTGCAAATATCTATGTAATTTCCCGTTAATTCTATTATTTAGTTGCAGTTATTCTTATATAATTCTTTAATCATCATTTGAAACTTATATGATGTTATACCTTTTTCCGTAAAGACTATATTGATATTTACTTTGGACATATTAATATCAACGAAGTTTATACCATATTCAGACATATTGTTTATTATACCATTTAAGTAATGTTTAAAAAATAACTTCTGCAATTTTCATATTGCAGTTTTTAGACGACATTGTTACCAAACATCCCAGAAAATGAGATTGTAAAATTGCTATTTTTATGTTCATATTCTTATATATTATTATTTATTTAACTTGTTGATTATTAACTATTTATGTTTTATCATCTGAAGGAGAATTCGTACCTTTATAACAGATTACCAGTCAGTTATGAAAGCAACGAAAATTCCAACAGATAGTATCTTTAGCGATAAAGAGATGAAGTGTTTAAGCACATTGAACGAGCGCCAACGTCGCCAATATCTTGCATGCAAAGCAGACTCCTTGGGGTGCCATGGAGTCACCTTGGTGTGCGAAACTGTTGGTGTTTGTCGTGACACCCTATATCGTGGTCGATGTGAACTAGACACAAATGCCAATGATTCCTTTCCCAAAGGACGCATCAGAGCAGTTGGAGGTGGCAGGACTTCTATACTCAAGAAGCACCCTGAGTACCTCGATGTTTTTGATGAGATTGTTGCCTCTCATACAGCAGGATTGCCACAAGACGATACTGTCATTTGGTTGACCGTATCTGTACTTCAAATCATTGACTTGTTCAAGGTACGCGGAATCGAGGTGTCCCGACACATCGTCAACCAGATGAAGAAGGCAAGGGGCTTCAAGAATCGTTCCTTTATCAAGGATAAGACTCTGAAGGATGTCAAGAATAGAGACGCTCAGTTCAAGAAAATCCAAGAAATTCGTGCGGAGTGCGAAACTTATGACATCCCAATATTCAGTATTGACACCAAGAAGAAGGAGATGATTGGAAACTTCAAGCGTCAAGGTTCTGTCTCTTGCAAGGGACAGCCTAAGGCTTATGACCATGATTTCAAGAGCTTTTCTGATGGAACCATAATCCCTCACGGCATCTATTATGTCGGAGTCAATATTGACTATCTGACATTGGGGGTTAGCCATGATACCGCTGAGTTTGTCTGCGACAATTTCATTCAAATTTGGCGACAATTCCTCCAATGGAAATACCCAAATGCTCACACTATTTGTATTCTCTGTGATGGTGGCGGTTCTAATGCATGTTCCCACCATATAGTAAAACAAGCTTTGATGAAGTTGGCTTCAACCATAGGGGTAAATATCATCATGGTGCATTACCCTCCATATTGCTCCAAATACAACCCTATTGAGCATTGCATGTTTGGACCAATTTCAAGAAGTTGGAGTGGCGCACCACTCTTGTCCATTGAGGATGCAAGAACTAGAGCAGAGGCTACCGTCACAAAGAAAGGACTCTCCATTATCGCTACAATAAATCAAAGAACGTATGAAACGAAAAGACCCATTGAAGAATCTTACGAATCAAACAAGAGCAAACGTATCGTTTTTGATGACGAACTCTCTAAATGGAACTATCTCGTCAAATGTTGCTCTTAACCGCAGAAAAACTGCGGAAGTTATTTTTTACACTTTACTAAACATTACATAGGGGATATATTCAGGAGGAAAGTGTATTTTCTTTGTGATTTTTTCAGTTTTGGGCGAAAATCTCTATGTATGGGGTTAAACTAAATATTAGTTGTGCAAGTTTTATGGATGGTTCGCCTAACTATGGTATGAAACCAATGAAGAGGGTAGAGCGTAAATGATAAGTTACTGATAATGCTAATATGCCTAATAGTTAGTTCTTCCTTTTACTCAAATGTATGGTGTGTAATCGCAAGAAATAGTGTGAAAGTATGTAAAATGATGACTTGTTCTTGCCAACCGATTCAATTTAGTTTGGATTTATGTTGGCAAAATGTTGGCAATTTCTAAAACTAAAAAATCCTAACCGCTTATTACCAAGCAGTTAGGATTTTCTAATGTGCGCCTGATAGGACTCGAACCTACACGGCCTAAACCACTAGATCCTAAGTCTAGCGCGTCTACCAATTTCGCCACAAGCGCTTTTTCAAATGCAAAGGTACAATAAAATTTTGAATAAAAAGAATAAATTGGGAAAAAATGTTTCATTTGTTTGCTTTTTACAAGAAATAATGGTAAATTTGCAGCACAATTCGTCACCAATTGCTGACGAATTTGTGGTGTGATAGTCAATAACGTACAAAGATAATGAAAGAGAACTCACTATACGATAAGAAATCTCTTAAAGAGATAACAGGCAAGAATGCCGATTGGAATGAAGTTGCTAAAGACTGTGTAGCTTTTAGCAATGCTCAAGGTGGTATCATCGACTATGGTATAGAGGATGATGCTGAGGAGCCTGGACCTGATCAGCGAGTTCCTGAAGAGTTGGTTGTTACTTTACAAAACAAGATTAGTGGCAGAACATCCAATGTGAATGCCTATGGAGAAATTTTGGTTCATTCTAATGGCGGGCAGTACCTAAGATTACATATTGCAAGAGGTAGCTCTGCCGCATCTACCACTTCTGGCAAGTTCTTTATCCGAGTAAGCGATAACAGCGTGCCAGTAATAGGTAGTGACATCAATCGAATATCTGCGGAAAAAGGCTATTATCGTTGGGAAGATGAACCGAGCAAGTGGAGTTGGAAGGATGCTGATGCAGAAAAGCTAAAGAAAGTGGTTTCTTTGCTCCGTCAGTCGGATAGGGTGTCTGATTTTGTCAAGCAAAAAGATACTAAGGAATTGTTGGATTACTATTTCTTGACGGAAGAAGAAAGTGACAAGATGACCTATCTGGGTGTCTTGTTCATTGGTACGCAGTCGCAGCGAGGTAGATTGCCTAATTCGCCTGTAGTCCAATGCATCAAGTATGATGAAGAAGGTGGTGATAAGGTGAAGAAGTATCTGTGGGATGATTTTTCTAAAAATCCATACGAAATCATAGAGGAAGTTTGGGAAAACATACCAGATTGGAAAGAAACAAATGAAATCAGTGATGGGCTGTTCAGAAAAGAAGTGCCTGCTTATGACAAGGAGGTAATCCGAGAACTTGTTTGTAATTCTCTTGTACATAGACCTTATACGGTGAGTGGTGATATTTTCATCAACATATATCCCAAGAAAATAGAAGTAGTCAATCCAGGACTGTTGCCGCTTGGAGTAACACCAGAAAACATCTTGCACAAGACAGTAAAGCGCAATGAGCATTTTGCTAATTTGTGCTATGCTCTGCGACTGATGGAAAGAGAAGGCTCTGGATATGACAAGATGTATGAAATACAACTTTCTAATGGTAAGCAAGTGCCAAGTGTGACGGAGGGCAACGACTCAGTCATAGCCACCGTGGAACGTCGCATCATCAGCAAGGAATCCATCAAGGTGATTCAGCAAGCCCTTCAAGTGGAAGAATTGAAGCAGAAGCAAATTATCTGTTTGGGATTGATAGCTCAAAATGAAACTATCACAGCATCTGCATTGATCAAAAAATTGAATCTTCGTGATAGAGTTGCCTTGTCACCATGGCTTGATAAACTTGTGGATGATGGTCTTGTGGAAGCTGTGGGGCAAAATCGCTCCAAGGAGTATCGGGTAAGTGCGGATATATTGAAGAATAGTGAATATAAGGGAACTACTTCCTTGAAGCGAATAGAGAATTATCGTATCAGGGAATTGATTATAGAGGACTTGAAAATTTATAAGAGTGCTTCTCTTAAAGATATTCATGAGCGAATAGGTAAGGAAATTATAAGCAAAAAAATATGGGCACAACTCAAATATCTTATAGATAAAGGTGTTGTGGAAATGATTGGTGTAAATCGTTGGAGTAAATATCAATTGATAGAAGATTCTTCTCTATTCCAAAATCGAGAATAGAATTTGATTTAGGAATAGAGAAAAGGAATAGATAAAACCATTAAAATAGTTAAGTGGTTAATTATTAGTGACTTGCTCTATTCCGAAATTGGGAATAGAATTTTCAATTGGAATAGAAAAATGGAAATGAGAATTGATAAAAGCGTTAGAAATTATATAAAAGATCAAAATAACAAATAACATTTGCAAATGAAAAGAATATTTATCTTGTGTGCGGCAGCAATCTTGGGACTTGGTGTCCTCTCTGCCAAGAACTCTACTACCCTCCCTATCCAGGGCGAGGTGGTGAAGGCTTCTGACCCGATGATTCAATACATCGGACGTGTGAGTTTTGCTCAGCCTGAAGTGGCTTGCTTCAATTTTCCGGGCACTACCATACAGGCTCGTTTTCAAGGTACTTCCTTGAAGATGATGTGCCGACCAAAGACGGGCTATTTCATGGCTCAAGTGGATGGATGCGAACCTTTTAAAGTGGGGTTCAATGCAGAAAGGGATTCTGTGGTAACTATTGCAGCAGCCTTGCCTAAGGGTGAGCATCAGGTGAAATTGATGTATGTGATAGAAGGATTGTTCCGTGAACCAGAGTTCCGTGGATTCGTTCTTGACAAGGGATGTCATCTCGTAACTCCTCCTGCCTTGCCTGAGCGCAAGATTGAGTTCATCGGTAATTCCATTACCTGCGGCTATGGTGTGGAGAGCATCGAGATGACGGATCCTTTTGAGGATGAGACGGAGAACCATTGGCTCACATACGCCAATATCGTGAGTGATAGCCTCCAGGCGCAGCATACTTCCATCTCTCGCAGTGGTATCGGTGTGTATCGTAACTATGATGGACCTAAGGCAGGATCCGACGAGAATATGCCTTGGCAATATGAATACACCTTATTTAATAAGCATGATGAAAAATGGGATTTTGCTAAGTATCAGCCACAACTCGTGTGCATCAACTTGGGTACAAACGATCTCTCTACCAATAACTATGACATCACGCTTTATGAGAAAAACTACCGTACGTTCTTAACGACAGTTCGCACAAAATACCCTAACGCCAAGATTGTCTTGATGACAGGACCTATGTTAGGCGAAAAAGAAAGCAGTGAGCAGCGTGCTGTGCTCGACAGAATCTGCAAGGATGCCAATAAAAATGGTTTTACGTTGCAAAATCTATTTGCAAATGCGGCCCAGCAATTAGCTAAAGGAGGAAAGAAAAAACCGAAGAAAGTAAAGGCAAAATTAGGTGATAACTTCATCTATCGCTTTGACTTCTCGTTCCAAACTGGTGACTTAGGCTATGGTGCCAGCTGGCATCCAAGCAAGTTGCAACATCAGAAGATGGCTGGAGAGTTGTTGCCTTATTTGAGAAACTTAATGAATTGGAAATAAGATGATGAAGATACAAAGCATTTTGATGACGGCAGCATTGGCCATGTCATTGCAAATGGCTGCACAGACACCGCAGGAGGATTTTAAGCGAGACATTACACTCTCGGCAAGTAACTATGTGGCTTATCGTGGACCTCAGAAGAATTTGACTCCTGCACCTAAGGGGTATAAACCTTTCTATCTAAGTCATTATGGCAGACATGGCTCTCGCTTTATGATTGGCTCGGCGGCTTATGATGTACCTTACTATTCTTTGCTCAAGGCGAAGCAGGAGGGAAAGTTGACGGCAAAAGGCGAGGAGACTTTGGAGAAGGTGAAGATGATTCGTGGGGATGCCAAGGGACGTGATGGCGAGTTGACTCCACTCGGTGCCCTCCAGCATCAAGGCATCACACAGCGAATGATGGAACGATTCCCAGAGGTCTTTGCTGGCAAGACGAATATCGAGGCTCGAAGTACAGTGGTCATCCGTTGCATCCTTTCCATGGAAAACGGATTGCAGGCGATGCTTCGCAAGAATCCTCAACTTCAGATATTCCATGATGCCAGCTACCATGACATGTACTATATGAACCAAGGGGATAAGCGATTGGACAGCTTGAAATATTGCATCGGAAGGAAAACCGTACAGGAGGAATTTACGAAAAAACATGATACTTCGGCTCGGCTGATGACCGAACTCTTCAACGATCCTCAGTGGGTAAAGCAGAACATCAACCCTCGTGACCTCAACTGGAAGCTCTTTGAGATGGCTGGGGCTATCCAAGGTACTGAGCTAAGAGGAAAGGTTTCCCTCTATGATCTTTTCAACGAGGATGAAATCTATCAAAACTGGGTGGTGAGCAACTCTTGGTGGCAGATGTCATACGGTTATTCTCCATATACTGGCAATGAGCAACCTTTCTCTCAGCGCAATCTCTTGAGAGACATCATCGAGAAGGCGGATAGTTGTATTGCCCTTCAACATCCTGGAGCTACCTTGAGATATGGTCATGACACGATGGTAACACCATTGACTTGCCTGCTCAACTTGAATGGCTATGGCGAGGAAATCAGCGACCCTGAGAAAATCGCGCAGCAATGGTTCGATTATAAGATTACTCCAATGGCGACTAATTTGCAATTCGTCTTCTATCGAAAGGCGAAAAGCGATGATGTGTTGGTAAAAGTGTTGTTGAATGAGGATGAGGCTACGTTGCCTATCAAGAGTGATGTCGCTCCTTATTATCATTGGAATGATTTTAAGGCTTATTGTATACAAAAACTCAATTCTTATAAGCGGTAAATGCTTATAATGGTTTGAAAATTATCTTCTAAAAGTGAAAGTGTGAAGGGTGGTGAAGGCAAGGTGAAGCCTTAATAACACCCTTCACCTCTCGAAATTCCTCTGTTTATCGGCATTCCGAATGAAAAGGTGAAGGGTGAAGGCTAAATGTGCAATCGTATTGCGTTATTTTTACTGATTATTGTTTTGATAGCCAATCTTTATCTTTTTCATCTTCTTTGAAATCATCATCAGTGAAGAGATTGGTTTGACCAGTCAACTCGTCTATGATTTGTTGCTCGCTCTTGCCTGCGTCTGGGTCGAGATTTTCTTGGGGTTCAACTTCTCTTTGTGATGAAGTGGATGGGGCAGTTTTGCTTCCATTTTCTTCTGAGCTTGTATCTGAAGATTCGTTGTCCTTTCCGTCTTCTGTGTCTGGTTCAGGGAATCGAGTCGGCTCCAATTCCTCCATGTTTTCAATCTTCCAAGTCGTGAGGCGCTTGCCCTTTGCCTTGAAACTCTTCTGACCGATAAATTGCTCGGCATCAATTTCTTCTGCTGGGCGCACGGCATCCACACCGCCATAGGTGACTTTGATGCGAGGATAAACCGTGTCGGTGAGCAGGACTAACTTACTGCTTGGATTCTCACCCAAGAAATTCTGGTGGCGCTTAGTGGCGTCCATCGTGAATCGCTTGATATAAGGATAACCTTCGTTGTCTGCATCATAGAGAATGGCTGTCCAAATCTTGTGCTCGTCCCATTTCTCTAATCGCAGGATGTTGTCCTCGTAATGGTTGTTGGCATCGAAGTTGGTGATATAGAACTCGCCATTGTCAAGAACAACCAAGATACTCTCGTCATCATTGAATTCGCCAAGGTAGCGTCCGTTCTCATCATAGTTGATGCGGTTGACATCTGGGTCGAACCAAACTTTTCTACCTCCCAACGTACTGTGTCCATGGCTCTTCAAACCGATTCGACGGATGGTTCGCTTCGTGAGCAAGTTGCCTTTGGCGGCACGCCCCTTGATGAGGATGGTAGAAAAATCTTTCTCCAAGAAAATGCTTTGTCGCTTCTTGCTCAAGTCTGGCTCCATGGTTACCTTGATGATTTCAGCCTCTCCATTAGGGTTGGCGGTGAAATAGATGATACGGCTTCCTGGTGTGCCCTGGGTGATGTCGTACAACTTGTCACGTGTCATGGCGGTTACATTGAATCGCTTGATATAGTATTCTCCTTGTTTCCCATCACGGTAAACACAGTTGTATATGGTGCGCTTGTCGTTCTTCTTGAACACCTGTACGTGTAGGATGTTCTTTCCTGCAAATATCTTGTCTGCAACCTTGGTGACCTTGAATTTTCCGTCTTTATAGAAGATGATGATGTCGTCAAGGTCAGAGCAGTTGCATACGAATTCATCCTTCTTCAAGCCAGTGCCCACAAAACCTTCTTGGCGGTTGATGTAAAGTTTTTGATTGGCTTCAACCACCTTAGTGACTTCGATGGTGTCGAAATTGCGGATTTCGGTTTTGCGTAAGTGCAATTTGCCATATTTGCCCTTGAGATACTCAAACCAGTTGATGGTGACATCGGTCATGTGGGCGAGGTCGTTCTCTATCTCAGCCAATTCTGCCTTTATCTTCATGAGAAGTTCGTCGGCCTTGTCCTTGTTGTATTTCAAGATACGCTGCATCTTGATTTCGAGCAACTTGAGAATGTCGTCTCTTGTTATCTCACGATGGAAGGCATATTCCACCATGCCCTTGCCATCCACCTCGGCAGTGAACAGCTTGTCTTTGAAAGGTTCAAGTTTTGAGTCGATGAAGGCAACTACTTCGTCTTGGTTTTTGCTCTGTTCGAACTTGCGCTCTTTGTAGATGCGCTCCTCGATGAAGATGCGTTCAAGGGAAGAGAAGAATAATTGTTCTTCCAATTCTCCTTTTCGTATCATGAGCTCTCGACGCAGCAATCCCATTGTGCGATCTACACTATGACGGAGTACGTCGCTGACAGTCAGGAATTTTGGCTTGTTGTCCTCGATGACACAGCAGTTTGGCGATATGTTGATCTCGCAATCACTGAAGGCGTAGAGGGCATCCATCGTCTTGTCGCTTGATGTGCCAGGGGTGAGATGTACGAGAATCTCAACGTTAGCGGAAGTCACGTCCTCAATCTTACGTGCCTTGATCTTGCCTTTTTCCACTGCTTTGGTGATGCTCTCGATGAGGCTGCCTGTGGTCTTGCTATACGGTATCTCTGTGATGACGAGCGTCTTGTTGTCAAGTTTGTCTATCTTGGCGCGTACCTTTAATACACCACCACGCTGGCCATCGTTGTATTTGCTCACATCGATGGCTCCACCAGTCGGAAAGTCTGGGTAGATGGCGAACTGCTCGCCCTTTAGGTAATGAATGGCAGCATCGCAGAGGTCATTGAAATTATGTGGTAAGACCTTGCTGCTTAATCCTACGGCGATACCCTCAGCGCCCTGTGCTAAGAGTAAAGGGAACTTGGCAGGGAGCGTGATAGGCTCCTTGTTGCGTCCATCATAAGACAATTGCCAATCTGTGGTCTTAGGATTAAAAACCACATCGAGTGCGAACTTGGAAAGTCGTGCTTCTATGTAACGAGGTGCGGCGGCACGGTCGCCCGTCAGGATGTTTCCCCAGTTACCCTGTGTGTCGATGAGGAGGTCCTTTTGACCCATTTGTACCAATGCGTCGCCAATGGAGGCATCGCCATGAGGGTGAAACTGCATGGTATGTCCTACGATGTTCGCCACCTTGTTGTATCTTCCGTCATCCATGCGCTTCATGGAGTGGAGAATTCGTCGCTGGACAGGTTTGAGTCCATCCTCGATGTGAGGGACGGCACGTTCCAAGATGACATAAGAAGCGTAGTCGAGGAACCAGTTTTGGTACATTCCGCTTAGATGATGTACTGCGGAAGCGTCAAATCTGTTCACCGGCTTATAGTCGGAATGCTGCTCAGTAGGTGTTTCATCGGAGGCTTCTCCCATCGTGCTTTCTGCCGAAGACTTCTCTTCGTTCTCAGAATTTTCCAAATCGGGTGATTTTCCCTCTTCGAGTCCGTCTTTATCTTTAATTTCGTCGCTCATATATAGCTTTTAATACTTATTTTATTAATTTATGGCAAAAATACAAAGAAAATTCGAGAAAAAGGCGTATCTTTGCCGAAAATTTGAAAAAAATAAGATTTAATCATGGCACAGGAAGATGTTTTTAAGAAAATTGTAAGCCATTGCAAGGAATATGGCTTCGTGTTCC
>SAMEA104315437__coassemble_353_pt1 | contig 26022 bp, 19 predicted proteins | sample SAMEA104315437__metabat2_high_PE_043 | metagenome-assembled genome bin SAMEA104315437 (sample SAMEA104315437) | gut metagenome | biome: Monkey gut; feature: monkey-associated habitat; material: faeces | place: China | collected 2013 | reverse complement strand
TATGGCGTTCACAAGCTTCCAAAACAAGCAATTTATCTATGTGGGAAACTTCAGTATGTTTAAGAAACTGTTAAACCTACCGCCTATGGGCGATAGGAATTTCTGCATAAATATGTTTAAATGATTGTTAAACCTACCGCCTATGGGCGATAGGAATTTCCGGATATATATACAATGTAGTAATTAATCTTTCGTTAGTGTCAGCCTTGTCAAACATCGCATGGGCATGACCAAACAAAAGTAAGCCCACGAACTCCAGAACTCGGCATTGGTTCTGAAATCCGTGGGCAAAGGTACGGCGAAAAAATGAGTTAAATCTGGTATGCACCTGGTACGCGTACCTGGTACTATGTGGATGAATCACGCTTCCATCGCACTTCTAATCTTGTCGAAGAAAGCGGAGGTTTTCTTCTGTTCCATTGCCTTGTTGTAGGCAGAGCGGAGGGCTTGAGGCTTCTGGTGCCAAAGCGTACCGAAAGTCTGCCACTTGTCTACGATGTGGAGGCGTGCAGAAAGCTCGTCCACCAAGATGCTGCGCTCCGACCAAGTGAGACCTATGGGCTGGAATTGCTCATCCATGAGGTGATGGTCGATGAGTTTCTGCATCAGCGTGATGCTGTCGGAAGATGTGAATACCGTTGGGATAGAGGAGAGCGCATCAGATGGATTCGTCATTGCTGAATTGCCAGATGGATTCGTCATTGCTGCATTGCCAGATGAGTCCACCATTGCTGCTTTGTCAGCAGAGTCCATCATATTTGCAGTCTTGGCAGAGCCTTCATGGATGTCGGTTTCTGAAAGTTCACCGCCATGGAAGTGATTCACCACGTCACCGCTCATGGTGCCGTAATTGTACATGGGACCGCTGAAAGTGAACGTAGCCCCGGATGTGTTGTCATTTTTCATTTTGCTATTATTTTTTATTCAAATTTTGGATTTAGAAATGTTATTTTTATTCAAATTTTGGATTTAGAAATGTAATTTCATTCATTTTCTGATATAGAAATATAATTTGCATAATGGCATTTTTCTAACTCTTGAGCGAGAAACTATTGCCCGACAGGGTTCCATAATTGGTGAAATCGCCATCAAAATGATAGTGGATTTCGATGGTTGCGCCTTTCAACAGACCCAATTCTCCGAGCTGTGATAGCTGTTCTGTCTGTTGGGAAAGTCCCATTTCTTGGAATTGTTGGAGCAATGTCTTCTGCTTAAGTTCCTGGAGCTGATAGAGCAATGTCTTCTGCTTAAGTTCCTGGAGCTGATAGAGCAATGTCTTCTGCTTAAGTTCCTGGAGCTGATAGAGCAAGTCCTTCTGCCTGGAATCCATCTCCTTTCCTGCGTTAGAACCCTCGCCCCTCATCTCAGCCTCCACCTCGAAGGCCTTCCACTGGTGCTGGTCGGCGATGTCGAAGAAGACGGGGTTGATGCCATCAGCCTTGAGCGACTGGTTGAGAAACATGGCGAAGCTGTCCCAGAAGAAGTGCTCCATCATCCGGTCGTCCTCGCCGAAATAGAACGGCTCACCCTGCACCATGAGCGTATAGCCGATGCCGGAGGGTGGTACTACCCACGAGTCGAGTTGCTGCCTGAGGTGTGTAGCCTCGTCGAAGTGTCGTAACACGTCTACGTTGCCATTCTCAGCCTCTGCGACAAGTCCCCATGCCATGCTCACGGCGAGCAGCATCTGTTGCTTGTTGCAGTATTTCTTGAGTGCCTTGTATTTTCTTGCGAGTCTTCTGAGAAGCTGCCCCATCGTCGCACCGGCACGTGCGAGGATGTCGTCTAAAGAGACGAACAAGTGGTTGATTACTAAACGTTTGTTCATAAGCAATATATCTTCTTTTTCATAAGCGGTGCGCCTATCTTTTCACAAGCGGTGCACCTATCCCGCAAATAGGAAAATCATATATAGTTTTAGTATATGCGTGTTGTCATTTATATGTATGTGTTGTCATTTTGCGAGGTTCTTTTGCTTTTTGCGCCAGCGCAAATGATAATTTCTGCAAAGTTACGCTTTTATTCTGAAAGCACCAAGGAATTTTCTGCATTTTTTCGGGGATAAATTTGCAAGTCTCTATTAATTGTTGTGTTTCCTTTCTCTTGCTTGAAAAGATATGATAATCCGTGCAAGATTTTTGGGGTGAGACATGGGATTTGGGCTTGAAAGATTTCGGGGAGAGAGAATATTCAAACATCACAGTTGTCACAATAACAGTTGTCACAGTTTTTCTGAAAATACCCATGTTTTGGAGGTTTTAATTTGTAAGTAAATATTTTATATTATATATTATTATATATATAATAATATATAATATAGATTCTATCAAGAGACTAAAATTTTAGTTTTTAAAAACTGTGACAACTGTTATTGTGACAATTGTGACGGTCTTTTTGATGTTTTCCGATGCCTTTTTCAACGGTCTTTCGAGGCTGAAGCTTACGCTGTCTGCTTGCTATCTCTATGCTTTGGCTCTCCTAAAAATATGAGTTGCTCTTAGAGAAAATATAAGTTACATTTATTAACAAAATAAGTGAGGTTTGTTAACGGATTTTTGCACTTAACAGCATGGCAATTTTTGGATAATGCGGAAAAAAGCTGTACCTTTGCACTCGCAATCAGATGATAAATCAATCTTGATAAAAGTCTTTTGGATGATAAAGTCAACCTTGATAAAAGTCTTTCGGATGATAAAGTCAACCTTGACAATCTCTGATGGCAATCAACCACTAAAAATCATTCACCCAATCATTAACCCTTTAAAACTAAAAGATTATGGCAATGAAAAAGGAAACTTGGAAACAGATTTTGCAGTTCTTCATCACTGTTCTCACAGCGTTGGCTACTACCCTTGGAGCAACGAGCTGCATGTAGGAATCTGGCTGCAAAACGCAGATGATTCTGCTCTGAAAAATCATGATGATTCTGCTCTGAAAACGCAGATGATTCTGCTCTGAAAACATGACAGTTGTCACAATAACAGTTGTCACAGTTTTTAAAAACGATTTTTATCGACTTCAATCGAACACTCTTTTGATTCCAACTACACGAAAAAAACGACGCATCATTTCTTGGTGCGCCGCTTTTATTTTTATCTAATCTTTCCAAGGAAAGCTTATCGTATGTCTTGCTCTATGTAGAGCTTTATAGTCTTTGCTCTATAAAGTTTTATGTCTTTGCTCTATAAAGTTTTATGTCTTTGCTCTATAAAGTTTTTATGTCTTTTGCTCTATAAAGTTTTATAAAGTTTATGTCTTTACTCCACGGTGAGCGTAGCCTTCTTCACGTCTCGGCTGTTGGCTCCAATCATAATCTCGAAGTCGCCTGGCTCGATGATGTGCTTCAACTCGGCGTTGTAGAATTTCAGCATCTCTGGGGTGATCTTGAAGCTCACCTCCTTGCTCTCGCCAGCCAAGAGATGAATGCGCTCGAAGCCCTTCAACTCCTTGATAGGACGGGAGATGCTCGCCACCTTGTCGCAGACGTAGAGCTGCACAATCTCGTCGGCATCCCTGTTGCCCGTGTTCTTCACGGTGACGGTGGCGGTAATCTCCTTGCCGTCGTTCCAATCCTCGCTCTCGGCATTGGCAACGGCAGCCTTGGAAGTGCTCAGGCGGAAGTCGCTGTAGTCGAAGGTGGTGTAGCTCAATCCGTAGCCGAATGGGAAGAGCGGACCGTTGCTCACGTCGAGGTAGTTGCTGGCGTACTTGGCGAACTTCTTGTTGTCGTCAGGCACAGGGCGACCCGTGTTCTGATGGTTGTAGTAGAGAGGCTCCTGGCCAGTGGTCTTAGGCATGGAAACCGTCAGCTTGCCCGATGGCACCTTGTCGCCGAAGACCACGTCGCAGATGGCGTCGCCCGTCTCTGAGCCGCCAAACCATACGTTCATGATGGCTGGGATATGCTGCTTCTCCCAGGTGAGCACGGTAGGGCGACCGGAGAAGTTGAGCAGTACGATAGGCTTGCCGAGGGTGGCGAGCTTCTCCAAGAGGTCGCGCTGCGTGTCGGGCATGCGGAGGTCGGTGCGGCTGGCGCACTCGCCACTCATGTCGGCAGTCTCGCCCATGGCGCAAACGATCACGTCAGCCTCCTTGGCTATCTTGAGCGCCTCTTCCTTCATCTGGGCATCGTCGCCACGCTCGATGTTCTTGCCAAACTCGCCGTCCTTCTGCTGCTGCGCGTCATAGAGCACGTTGCAGCCCTGGGCGTAGAGCAAGGTAGCCTTGCCTTCCAAGGCACGCTCCATGCTCTCCCTGACGGTGGAGTATCTGTCGGGTGTGGCAGCCACGCTCCAGGTGCCGCTCATGTTGTTGCGGGTGTTGGCGAGCGGACCGATGAGGGCTATCTTGCCTTGCTTCTTGAGTGGCAACAGTTGGTTGTCGTTCTTCAGGAGCACGAAGGTCTCGGCAGCCACGTTGCGTGCCGCCTGGCGGTTCTCGGCGTTGAAGATGTCCTTCTTCTGTCGCTTGCTGTCACAATATCTATATGGGTCGTTGAAGAGCCCCAGGCGGTATTTCGCCTCTAAGATGCGGCGGCAGGCGGTATTGATGGTCTCCTCGCTCACCTTGCCCTCCTTCACGCTCTGCTCCAAGTTGCCCACGAAGCCCTGTGCGCACATGTCCATGTCGGTGCCCGCGTTGATGGCTTGCTCGGATGCCTCCTTGAGGTTCTTGGCGGTGTGGTGCTGCAATATCTCGGCGATGGAGGCGTAGTCGGTCACCACGAAGCCGTTGAAGCCCCAGCGGTTGCGCAGCACGTCGGTCATCATCCAGTGGCTTGCCGTGGCTGGCACGTAGTCGATGAGGTTGAACGATGACATCACGCTGCCCACGCCTGCCTTTACCACAGTCTCGTAAGGAGGCAGGTATTGGTTGAACATGCGTACCTTGCTCATGTCGGTGGTATTGTATTCCTTGCCGCCTTCCACTGCGCCATAGAGTGCGAAGTGCTTGAGGCACGCCATGATGTTGGTCTTGTCGAGGATGAAGGCATTGCCCTTGGCCCACATCTTCGAGGCGGTGTCGCCCTGGTAGCCGCGGGTCATGGCTGCGCCCAATACGCCACTGAGATATGGGTCCTCACCGTTGCCCTCGCTGATGCGTCCCCATCGGGCATCGAGAGCCACGTCCACCATGGGTGAGAATGTCCAGTTGATACCATCGGCACTTGCCTCTTTCGCAGAGATGGCACCGCAGGTTTCCATAGCCTTGGTGTCCCAGGAGCAGGAGAGGGCGAGAGGGATAGGGAAGAGGGTCTCATAGCCGTGGATGACATCCATGCCCACCAAGAGAGGGATGCCGAGTCGGCTCTTCTTGATGGCGATGTCTTGCAAGGCCTTGATTTTGTCGAGCCCCTTGATGTTGAACACGCCACCCATGTTGCCGCCAGCGATGGCGCCGCCCACCTGTGTGTCCATGGCGCCGCCCGTGGTGATGTCGCCAGCCACCATCAGGTTGAGCTGTCCGATTTTCTCCTGGAGCGTCATCTTCGCCATCAGGTTGTCGACGTATTCCTTCATCGGAAGAATCTTGCCGCTCGCAGCGGATGCCTTCTTCTGCTTGGCTGTAGCGGATGCCTTCTTCTGCTTGGCTGTAGCGGATGCCTTTGCTTTCTGCTGTGTCTCGGCGGTGGATGCCACGGCGAAGTATGGCGTGCCAGCTCCTACCATGAGGAATGAAAGTGCTAATAATGTCTTTCTCATTGTTATTACTCTTTTAAGTTGTTGTTATTATTCTTTTAAGTTGTTGTTATTATTCTTTTTAAGTTGCAGTTATTATTCTTTTTAAGTTGCAGTTATTATTCGTTTAGTTAATAGCTTACCTATGTGATGCATGCCGCTTGGATGATTCCTTCGGCTTGCATTTTGCAAAGTTAATAAATAGTTTTGAAATAGAGGAAGGAATGGGGCGAAAATGTGGAAAGAAAAATGAGCGAGAAAAAGTTAATGTGTTGGTAATGAATGCATTCGAAAAATGAGGATGATGAAATAAAGTGGAAACATTGAGGCGAAAAGTGAATGAAATTATTTATTTTTGAGGTGTATCATTTGTAAATGAAAAAAATATTTATTATCTTTGCATCGCCTTTGGCGCATCACACGCTCCATGGGCATAATGATGGCCTCTTGGCATCATGCGCTCCCTCTTGGGATATGCGCTCCCTTTTGGGATATGCGCTCTATCAGACTAATAACGTTTCCTAACTAAGTTTTTTAACTGAATTCTTTATGATGAAAAGATTTTTCTTTTTGGTTTTTGCATCTTTTTGGTTGGGCATGTCGATGGCTGCGCCCAATTTGGATTCGCTTTATCATTGCTTGGATGATGCCATCCAGGAATCCTCTGCATACGTGAAGGTGAGAGAAGGTCGCATTGCCGACTGGCAGAAGGAGTTGAAGGCTGCCACGACTTCTCGCTCGAAATACCAGTGCTGTTTCCGGTTGTACCAGGAATACAGCGCCTACAAGAACGACTCCGCCATCGCGTACCTCGACAAGTGCATCGTGCTTGCCCATGAGTCTGGCGAGAAGGCCTTAGAGAACAATGCCAAGGTGCTGCTGGCATACCAGAACTCCACCACGGGCGACTATGTGGAGTCGTACAGCACCCTGAGCCGAGTGGACACCACCTGTTTGGATGCCGAGGGCTATCGCAACTACCTCTGGGCGAGCGAGCACCTCTATGGCGAGTTGTCCTATTATAGCAAGGTGCCTTATCTCAAGTCGCTTTACGAGAAGAAGATGCAGGAACTGAAGGCGAGCATCCTCCGCACTTTCCCTCACGACGACGACCGCTATCTGCAAATCCTTGAGGTGGAAAGCCGTGGGGCGAAGGACTTCGAGCGTGCCTTGGCATACAACGACCAGCGCATGGGCATGGTGAAGGAGGGCACCCACGAGTATGCCATCGTCAACTTCTATCGTGCGGTGATATACAAGCAGATGGACGACAAGGAGGCGGCGATACGCTACTTCATGCAGGCGGCCTTGTGCGATGTGCGCTTGGCGGTGATGGACCAAGGAGCCATGTGGGAGTTGGCGAACCTGCTGAACCAGGACGCGCAGAACTTTGAGCGCTCTTATTCTTATATTAAGTTCGCCTGGAATGCCGCGAGCATCTTCAATACTGCCGTGAGAAGCCGACAAATCATGCCGGTGCTGTCTACGGTGGAGGAGACGTACCAGGCGAAGATTACGGCGAACAACCGTCTGCTGAAGGGACTGATAGCGATGTCGGGATTGCTCTTGTTGGTGGTCTTGGGATTGCTGCTCTACGTGAACAAGCAGCGTCGGCGCTTGGCGTTGGCTCACAAGAGCTTGGAGCTTTCCAATGCGCAGTTGGAGCAAGCCAACAAGGACTTGGCGCAGTCGAACGGCGACTTGAAGAAGCTCAACGAGGACTTGCAGCAGGCATACGGCAGCTTGAACGAGAGCAACAAGATGAAGGAGATGTACATCGGCAGGTTCCTCCGCCTCTGTGCCATCTATGTGGACAAGATAGAGGCGATGAGGAAGCGAGTGGCTAAGTTGGTGAAGGCGAGGGAGTTTGCCCAGCTCCATGCGATGTTGCAGGCTGACCACGAGTATATCAATGAGCTTTACAACTATTTCGATTCGGCGTTCTTGAAGCTCTTCCCGGATTTCGTGGCGGAGTTCAATGCCTTGCTCAAGCCAGAGGAGCGCATCGTGTTGGAGGACAACACCAAGTTGACCACCACCATCCGCATCTTCGCCCTCATTCGCTTGGGCATCGAGGACAGCAGCAAGATAGCTGAGTTCTTGCATTACTCGGTGAACACCATTTATAACTATCGTGCGAAGACCAAGAACGCAGCCTTGTGCAACAGGGATGAGTTTGAGGCAAAAATCAAGCAGATTGGAATGAAATGAAAATAAGCGGGATATGTCGTTTGTTGACATACCCCGCTTTATATATAAAAAGCTACTTATTCCAAAAATTCAGCTACTTATTCCTAATAAAACTCCACTTATTTCAATTCGAAAGCCTTCTTGAGCTTGAGGTTATCAGCGGCATTACCCACCAAAGCCTCGAACTGACCAGCTTCTGCCTTCCAAGAAGAAGTGGCCTCGTCGTAGAAGCTCAGTGCATCCTTGTCGATGGTGATGCTCACGTCCTTGCTCTCACCAGGCTGCAACTCCACCTTCTGGAAGCCTTTCAACTCCTTGTAAGGACGGTCGACGGAAGCCTTCACGTCGTGTACGTAGAGCTGGACGGTCTCGGCACCAGCACGCTTGCCCGTGTTCTTCACGTTCACGGTGAAAGTGATGCTGCCATCTTGCGCCATGGAAGCCTTGTCGGCACGGAGGTTGCTGATGGCGAAAGAAGTATAGCTCAAGCCATGGCCGAAAGAGAAAGCAGGGCGGAGCTTCTCCTTGTCGGCCCAGCGATAGCCCACGTAGATGCCTTCCTTGTATTCCTCGTCGATGATGTTGCCTTCGGTTTTGTCGCCACCTTCCTTGCGCCAAGTGCCAGGATAGGTGTTCAGGGCATGAGCGCCCACTTCCTTCAGCGAGTTGACCCATGTGAAAGGCAACTTGCCGCTTGGGTTGGCGTCGCCAGTGAGGATGGAAGCCAAAGCCTCGCCTGCCTCTGAACCGATGAACCAGCCCTGTATGATGCCCGCTACCTTGGCTTTCCAAGGCATGGCAACGGCATTGCCGGAGATGTTGACATACACGAAGTTCTTGTTTGCTTTGCTGAGAGCCTCGATGACCTTGTTCTGTCCGTATGGCAACTCGTATTCCTTGCGATCGTGACCCTCGCAATCCTGAAAGTCGCTCTTGTTCAAACCGCCAAACATCACCACGTAGTCAGCCTCCTTGGCCTTCTTCACAGCCTCCGCAATCAACTCGTCGGCACTGCGCTTGTCTTCCAAGTTCTGACCGGTAGTCACGCCATTGTAGTTGCCAGTGACATCGCCCACGTATCCACGAGCATAGTCCACCTCGATGCCGTCCTTGGCGAGTCGAGCCTTCAAGCCTTCGAGTGGCGAAATCTCCTTCTGTACCTTCAGTGAGGAGCTACCGCCTCCCACGGTCATCATCTTGATGGCATTCTCGCCCACCACGAGCACACGCTTTGTCTTAGCCGTGTTGATAGGCAGTACGTTGTTCTTGTTTTGGAGCAATACGATGCCCTCCTCGGCTATCTTCTTGGCTGCGGCATAGTGGGAGTCGGAGCAGAGGAAGCCATGAGGCTTGTTGGGATTCATCGTGGTGCGATAGAAGAGGCGGAGCACGCGGCGTACCTTCTCATCCAGTTCCTTGGTGCTGTACTTGCCCTCCTGGATGCCCTTTATGTAAGGTGTGGCAAGGTAGTAGTTGTCGTAGGCGTTGCTGGCACCCCAGGAGAGACCATTGGTCCAGGAGCCAAACTCCATGTCGAGGCCGTTCTTGACGGCTTGGTCGGTGTCGTGAGTACCACCCCAGTCGCTCACCACGACTCCATCAAACTTCCAGTCGCCCTTCAGAATCTTGTTGAGCGTATACTGGTTGTGGCAGTTGTGCTCGTCCTTGTAGAGGTTGTATGCGCCCATGATGGCCCATGTCTTGCCTTTCTCCACGGCAGCCTTGAAGGCAGGGAGGTAAATCTCATGGAGGGCACGGTCGCTTACGATGACGTTCACCAAGTGGCGATATTCCTCGTCGTTGTTGAGGCAATAATGCTTCACGCAGGCAGATACGCCCTTCGACTGCAAGCCTTGGATGTAAGGCACCACCATGGTGGAAGCCAAGAATGGGTCTTCGCCCATGTACTCGAAGTTGCGGCCGTTGAGAGGGGTGCGATAGATGTTGACGCCAGGACCCAATATCATGTCCTTTCCACGATAGAGGGCTTCCTCGCCCAAGGCCTCTCCGTAGACGCGGCTCATCTGTGGGTTCCAGGATGCGGCAAGACAGGTGAGGGCAGGGAAGGCTACGCAGGAGTCGTTGGTTTGTCCGGCTTGCTCCCACTCATCCCAAAGTACGTCGGGGCGAACTCCGTGAGGGCCATCGTCAGTCCAGAAGTCTGGGAATCCGAGGCGTGGCACTCCTGCGGAGGAGAACTTGCTCTGTGCGTGGATGATGCGAATCTTCTCTTGTAAGGTCATGCGAGCGATGGCATCGTCGATGCGCTGCTCGATAGGCTTGCTGTTGTCGAGGTAGGTCGGCTGTTGCTGTGCTTGGGCTGTGCCAAGGGCAGCAACCGACATGACAAAGGATAAAATCAATTGTTTCATAAGTTGTTGTTTTTATTATTTTTGTTTTTATTTATTGTTGTTATTGTCTTGTTGCGATAGTCTTGTTATGATGGTTTTGTTGCGATACTCATAGCTTAGTTATTTTAGTAAGTCCTTGCAAAACGCTATCAGTATTTTGATAAGCTGATGCAAATTTAGTAATTTAATAAGATAAAAGAAAAAGCGAGTGTTCCAAAAGTGGATGAAATATGTGCGGAAAAGATGCGAATCGTTTGATTATAAATGCTTTATGTAAAATCGTGGCTGCTGAAAAAGTGGGTGGCTCGGAATCTCCTCCAAGGGGTGAAAAACTGACGAAAAGCCCAAAAGTGAGGTATAAATGAGGTAAAAAGAGCACCACTTTTTGATAATGCTTGAGAATGGTGAAACTACTATTGAATAGGCTCATCAAGCGGATTCGCTCATCTGTCGGCATTCCACTTCTTTAAAAAAGGCATGATGAAAATTGAAGCTTTTTATTTAATTTTGTAGCGAAATGCTGATGGAAATCTTAATCGAAAATCGCAGCTCATGATTGGGAATCGTAGTTCTTAAATCGAAAAGAACTTTCTTAATCGAAAAGAACTCTTTTAATCGAAAGAACTCCTTTAATCGAAAAGAACTCTTTTAATCGAAAAGAACTCCTTTAATCGAAAAAAATAACTAAAAATTTAAACGATAATCAAAACTCATGAAGAAAAGTAAGTATCTGATTTCTGCCCTATTGATGAGCAGTCTCTCAATGGCAGCGCAGAACGTAGTGAAGGTGGGCAAGGGCAGCTATGCTTCCTATACGCCGCTCAACATGTGTTACAGCGAGGATCATACCCCCGATGGCTATGGCTGGAAGGGCGACAAGAGCCGATGGATGCAGACTCGTAAGCTTTATCTCACCGAGCGTGAGAACCAACCTATCCCTACCAACGACTGGTGGACCAATCTGATAACCGAGCAGTATTCCGGACATCTCTGGTCTTATCCACAGATGTTGCAGGCTCAGAGTACGGGGCTTGACATACAGCAGCCTTCCTTCTGGATTGCCGATGGCACCGAGATGAAGTCGAACACCATCCTCACCGTAGGCGGCGACAAGTTCAAGCCTGCGTCGGCAGTGGCTGAGTATTGGCACGACTGGGATGTGGAGTTCTCCATGAAGGATGGCGAGAAAGAGATGTATGTGACTATGGCGCACGGCATCCCCTTCACATGGATGGAGACAAAGGGATTCCGTCCTACCTTGCAGCTCGCCAAGTCGGGCTGGACTGACACCGATTACAAGGACACCGACACCAAGTACTATGATGCCAACCACAAGGAAATCAATGGCGACATCAAGACCGACCGCTTCCTCATGGAGCGTGGCGGCGACCTCTATGGCATCTACGTGCCTAAGGGAAGTACTATTATGATAGGTACGAAAAACGCCACCGTGGACTATCCTGAGGGCACGGATGGCTATGTGGTGGTAGCCATGCTGAAGAATGCCGAGGAACTCAACGACTTGGCTGATTATGCCCTCAACGTGCCTCGAAGCACCCAGGTAGACTGGAACTACGTGGCTTCGAATGGCAAGATGACGACCCGATGGCACGTGGATGCCGAGAACTTGGCTTCGGGCGAGAAGGCAGACAAGGTGTTGCAGGGATTCTTGCCACATCAGTGGAGGGACACAGGCTTCGATGGCACCCTGTCGTTCAACCGTATGGAGTATTCCACACCACACGGTAAGTTGAAGATGGCGGAAGGCAATGACTTCGAGGTCGACTATAAGTTCTATGGTATGTTGCCTTATTGGGCAGTGCCTTTGGACACCGACAGAGCCAACAATCCATACGATGAGCAAAAGATGCTGAGCATGCTCGCCGACTATGCGGGCAAGGGCACCTTTGGCGCAGACACCTATTGGGGCGGCAAGGGACTCACCCAGATGGCGCTCTACATGATGATGGCTCGTGAGATGGGACAGAAGGAACTCTTCGACCAATGCCGCAAGCGATTGAAGGAAGTGATGGTGAACTGGTTGACTTATACGCCAGGCGAGAAAAACTACTTCTTCGCACGCTATGACCGTTGGGGAGCCCTCGTCGGCTATTCCACCAGCTTCGATTCCGACACCTTCAACGACCATCATTTCCATTATGGCTACTTCACCTTGGCAGGCGCCCTGTTGGCCTTGGTGGATGACGACTTCCGCGACAACTATGGGCAGATGTTGCGCCTCGTGGCAAAGGACTATGCCAACTGGGAGCGCAGCGACACGCAATATCCGCTGTTCCGCACCTTCGACCCTTGGGCAGGACACTCCTTTGCAGGAGGAATGGGCGATGGCAACGGCAACGGACAGGAATCTACCAGTGAGGCGATGCAGAGTTGGGGCGGACTCTATCTGCTCGGCGTGGCATTGGGAGACGACGAGATGAGAGACGCAGGCATCTTCGGATGGCTGAGCGAGGCACGTGGCGTGGCGGAGTATTGGTTCGACCGCCATCGTGACAATATCGACTACGAGAAATTCAAGCACCCTTACAACAGCAATCTTACTTGCCATGGCGTGGGCTGGTGGACGTATTTCGGCTATCAGAACCTCTATATGCAGGGCATTCAGTGGATGCCTACCTCCACGGCTCTCGACTATCTGTCGGAAGACAAGGCGTTCGCCAACTGGGACTACAACATGCTCTTCACCGACCCAGCCAAGACGGAGGACAGGGATGCCAGCAACGGCGAGTGGTTCTCAGGCAAGGAGAACAGCTTGGACAAGTCGGGCGACTGGGGCAACGTGACCTTGTCGTACCTGCAGCGTTCCGACCCCGACGAGGCTGCCCGCCTCTTCGATGTGCTCTGGGAGCGCAACAACGACATCGCCCGCACTTCGAGCACCAATGGCATCAGCTATTTCTCCACCCATTCACATCTCACGAATGGCGATCTCGACTGGACGATAACTGCCAATATCCCAACGGCTCGTGTCTATAAGAAGGCAGATGGCACGAAGACGCATATCGCCTATAATCCAACGGATAAGCCGCTGAGTGTCAGCTTCTCGGATGGATTCACCCTGCAAGACGTGCCTGCTCGGCAACTCAAGGTGGAGGGACAAGAGAGCAAGGCGGTGAAGGACATCGTGACGGAGGCGGAGCCTGTGGATGTAAGAGAGAGCTTGCTCATGCCTAATCTCGCCCTGCACAAGCCATGCGTGGCAAGTAGTTTCGAGAACGTGGGCACCGTGGTGGAGAATGCCACTGATGGCGATGACGGTTCTCGATGGGGAAGCGAGCATCGTGACGGCGAGTGGATACAGGTGGACTTGCAGCAAGAGGTCGCCATCTATCAAGTTAAGATACATTGGGAAGCAGCATACGCAAGCAACTATACCGTCGCCTTGTCGGATGATGGCAAGACCTGGAGTTATCAGCTGGAAGCCAACTCGGCTGGTGGCTGGGATGCCGTGAAACTCGGCGACAGAACGGCTCGCTATATCCGTATCATCGGTAACAAGCGTGCCACGTCGTATGGCATCTCGCTCTATGAAATCCAGGCATTCGGCAAGCCTGTTGGCGGTAGCGATGATGATATTCAGGGAGTGAAGATTGTTGCGGATAAAGACGTGCTCAAGCAGTATGAACCTTCGCAGATAACCGTGAAAGGATATACCAATGGCGGTGAGTGGACCGATGTGAAGGCTCGCTTCTCGACTTCGGATGGTGTGGTCTCTGACGATGGTGCCTTCGTGCCATCGGTGTATGGAACGGCTCAGGTGGGCGTTCGCTTGTCTTCGGATAAGGATGCGGAAGTGTACAGCCAGTCGTTCCCAGTGGAGGAGGCGTTGTATGTGAGGTATCTTCAGGTTGCGCCAAGGAGCGTGCAAGTGATAGCCGACGGCACGCCATGCCAGGTGGAAGTGGAGGCGCAAGACCAGTTCCAGGGTGCTTTCGACTTGAAGCAGGATGATTTGCAGTATGACTTCTATGCGGGCAAGGCGGATGCCGATGGTAAGTTTGCGGCTGCGCCAGTTGCAGATGATGACATCCGATATGATGAGGCATCGAAGTCTATCATCGCCCATAAGACGGGTATGTATAGCATGGTGGCTCATGTGGCGGGCAATGCTTTGGCGGCAGGTGTGTCAGGCGGTGCTTTGGCGGCATCTGTGGCTGATACCATCTTGGTGGAGTCTCTTAACTTTGAGGACATCAACTTGGCTTATCGCAAGTCGGCTACTGCTTCCTCGCAGAATGGTGATGGCTCTGGGGCTGAGAAGGCTGTGGATGGCGATACCACGGGAAGTCGATGGGAGAGTGTATGGCAGAGTGATGATGAACAGCTCACCGTGGACTTGGAGCAGGCTTATATGATTAATAAGGTGGTGGTGTTCTGGGAGAATGCTCGTGCCAAGGAGTACAACCTGCAAGTGTCTGAGGATGGCGAGTCTTGGCAGACGGTGAGGAATGTGAAGGACAGTCCTGTGGGTGGCGAGACCATCGAGTTTGCGCCAGTGGCGGCTCGCTTCGTCCGCATTCAGGGTGTGAGCCGTGTCATGGAGGCATACGGATATAGCATCTATGAGTTGCAGGTCTATGGCAAGAGTGTCGTGACGGGCATCGATGCAGTAAGTGGCGGGTTCGGTGATGGCTCAGACGGCGATGCCATGAAAAGTGATTCTGATGATGCTTCTCGCAGCGTCTACGACTTGAATGGTATTAGATATTCGAAAGGTCGAAAAGGCGACTTGTCCAAGGGCATTTATGTCGTAGGAAAGAGAAAAATCGCATTGAAGTAGCATTGAAGAAACATTGAAAAACATTGAAGAAACATTCAAAAAACATTGAAGAAACATGACAGTTGTCACAATAACAGTTGTCACAGTTTTTAAAAACGATTTTTTAGTCGACACTTCAAATGATATTGACGCTTCGAGTGACTCATTTGGTATTTCGAATGAAATCATTTTGTGTTTTCGAATGAAATCATTTCGTATTTTCGAATGAAATCAATTATATATCAGATGATTCTTAATAAAAAAACGACGCATCATTTTTTATGGTGCGCCGTTTTTTTTATGGTTTAAAATTTGTCAGTTTCCAAAGTATTTTATAATTTTGCGCTTGCTTGTAGAATGTGCGACATAGCTACTTATATATATCGCCTTATCTATCGATAAGTAAAAGTTTTGAAAATGGGAAAGCAAAAGACTGTAGAATTGGATTTGTTTGCTCCTTCTGATTTTGAAGGAGAAGTATCACTTTCGCCTTCTTTAAAGTTGGAAGGTGTAGGAGGAGAAGTACCTATATTTTCTTCTTCAAAATCAGAAAATGTAGAAAATACGGCAGTTTCGAGCGACATTGCCTCTTTGTTCCTACGCCTGTCTCATTCCAAATTCCGAAGCAGTTTTTACTTGAATCAGAAAGACCGTGACATCATCGCCAATAAAGGTTTGGCGACGATTCGTGAGCATGCCCGCCAAATCATCGCCAAGCGATTGGCTCCTGCCGTCATCCCGAATGATGGCAAGCAGACTCCGATGCGTCATGGCACTTCGCCCGTCTTCATCGCCCAGCATGCCACGGCTTGCTGTTGCCGTGGCTGTCTCGAAAAATGGCATCATATCCCGAAAGGCAGGGCTCTGACTACTCAGGAGCAGAATTATGTCGTAGATGTCTTGATGCATTGGATAGTAACCAATAGCAACCAAATGCTGCCCAAATAATGATGGTCTAAAAAAAATCGTCAAGCGTGATGACACTTTGGAATCTTCCTGAGTATTCGTTGTATTTCAATCCGTATGTGGTGATGAGCGTCATAATGACTGATTTCTTAACCTTTGTTTCTTCCATGAATGTGGACAGTTTGTTTCTCAGAATTGCATCATAATTCTTGTCGACGGAAAATTCGTTGTTGTAGAATTTCATTTCGCAGATGTTTATAAGGCGGTCTGCTCGGTCGATGATCATGTCTGTTTGCGCACCGCCTTCTTTTTGCAGACTATGCCATGGCAACACTTCTGCCTGTACGCCTAATATTCCCAAAGCTCTCTTGATTTGTGGAATATGGCAGAAACAGAGGTTTTCGAAGGCAAATCCGCGCCATGTGTTGAGTTTGGCGGAGTTTTGGTTCTCTTGCCAATATCGCTCGTTTGTAGTTTTGTCTGCAAATTGTAGATAGAAGAGCAGAAAAGGGTCGATGAGTTTGAACTTTAAGTCGCGCTTAGCCCCCTTGTAGCTTAGATATGGCATGATGAAATCACTTTCAGTTAAAGCTTTCAGCATTTTGGTTAGGCCACCTCCTGACTTTATTTTGCATTGTTCGGAAATTTCTTTTCGAGTAAAACCTTCCTTCTTCTTGGCAAGGAGTTTTACGATGGATTGCAATGTTTTTGGGTCGGCAAACTGAGATTCAAACAGATTGTCGAATTCATTGCGAAGCTTGGCTCTTTTCGCAAAAAAGAGGTTGTCGATGTTGGCGGCGATGCTCTCTCCTGCTTTTAGCATGGATATATAATAAGGTATACCGCCAATGGCCATGTAAGAAAGTGCCTGGCTATATCTATCTAATAGGATGTTCTTGGAAGTGAGATATTCCTCGCATTCTGTCAATGTAAATGGGGATAGATGAATTTCGCAAGTAGTGCGATCGTAGAGACCTCCTCGGTTGTTGATGATATTGTCGAGTACCCACGATGCGGCGGAACTACAAGTGACAAGCATCAGTTGATGCTGTCCTGCTGCCCAACCATTCCAAAAATGTTCAAATGCGGTCAGAAAGCCTGAACGTGGGGTGTCCATCCAGGCTATTTCATCTATAAATATGACTTGCTTTCCTTCTTGTCTTTTTGACGACAAAAGGTTGATGAGCATATCGAAGGCTTCTAACCAGTCTCTTGGCTTTTGAGTGCCTTGATATCCATATCTAATGAGTGAGGAATAAAAGTTACTAAGTTGACTATTGATTAGCACCTCATCCTTTAGCTCGAATGGGGAGAGTCCTGTATGGTAAAAAACAATGTTTTTTGCTAAGAATTCTCTGACGAGAAAAGTTTTTCCAACTCTTCTTCTGCCATAAACTGCAACAAACTCTGCTTGGTCGGAGTTTAGACATCTTGTAAGTTCCTTAGTCTCGTTTTTTCTTCCTATGATTTTTTCCATAATTCATAAATCCTTATTTTGCCGCAAAGATAACAAAAATATCGTTAGCGGCAAAATAAGAGGTGTTTATTTTGCCAGAATTAACTAAAAAGTATCGTTAGCGGCGAGATAAGGGGTGCTTATTTTGCCAGAATTGAACTAAAAGTATCGTTAGCGGCGAGATAAGGAGGCTTCCTTCCTCCTTGAAATATCTCTTTTTGGCGATGGAAAGTAATGTGGAAGCCCTGTTATCGCTCGAAATGCTGATAGTCTTTGCTGTGCTTCCAATCACCGCCCCAACGAAAACCCTTCTGCTTGAAAAGGCGATAGCAGAGGTCGCCTCGTTGTATCATGTAAGGATGATGAAGTGAACGATCGAGATAGGGCTTGCCGGTAGATGGCTCTATCACTTCCTTGCCATTCTTGAGACGCTTGTGGTAGGGATTGTAGAGCGTGTTGATGTCTACTGCCAATCCCTTGCCGTGCTTGGATACGGTATGCGTATGAGAGATGAAGCGAAAATTGAAACTGCTGGAGTTGTTGGCTCTCATGGCACGCTCGTCGTTGGCATCCCAATGGTCGATAAGGCGCATGCGCTCTATCGGATATTTCGCTTGGTAGAGCTGGCGGAAGATGGAGAGTACGTCTTGAGCGATGCTCTTGTTAACTACCATCTCGCCCACGATGCTCCTGCCTTCGCTGTCAATGTGAAGGCAGCGGATATAGCGAAGCTCGCTGCGGGCAACGGTACAATTCGACTTGTATGACTTACCTTGCATCAACTTGAAAATGTCATCGGGGATGGTGGAAGAAGAGAAGAAAGACTTCTCTCCCAACTTCTTTACCATTTGCTCTGGTATCACCTCCCCCGGTTGAAAGTTGTGTTGCTGCGCATGTGTCGATAGCGAGCAAGACAAGGTCATCACCATGACGAGGGATAAAATACGATGTCTCATACTTCCTTTTAATCAAACATTTCTTTTTTCAATCATTTTTTTCAATCATTTATTCTACGTTCCGTTTTGTAGATTAAATGTTCTATTTGTTTGCAAAGATACATCTTTTTGTATAATCTGCGCCAAGAAAATGGCAAAAATATATGAACCATGCGATGAAAAATGCAAAAGTAGCCTTACAGAGCATAAAAAAAGTTAGCGGATATGGCTATGTCGGGAAAAGTTAGTATCTTTATCCCTGGTATTCTGTTAACGCAGATATTAATCTGTCACTGATTCAGTGTCACTGATTCCGTCTTGCTGATATTTAGTATTCTCTGATTATTCAGTATTTCAGTATTTTGTCAAACTTTATAACTATCATTTATGCTTATAAGTACAATCATCATTCTCGTAGTTACCGCCGCTTTCTTTGTGGCGGGTAAGATGCGCTCCGATTTGGTTGCGCTATGTTCGTTGTTGGCTTTGCTCATCTTCCAGATTCTCACCCCAGAAGAAGCCTTGTCGGGATTCTCCAACTCGGTGGTCATCATGATGGTGGGACTCTTCGTGGTGGGCGGAGCCATCGTGCAGACGGGACTTGCCAAGATGATTAGCCGCAAGGTGATGAAACTGGCGGGTACGAGCGAACTGCGACTTTTCTTGCTGGTGATGCTGGTTACCGCTGTGATTGGTGCCTTTGTGAGCAATACGGGCACGGTGGCACTGATGCTGCCCATCGTGGTGAGCATGGCTACGAATGCTGGCAGCAGCCCTCGCCGGTTGCTCATGCCGCTCGCCTTCGCCAGCAGCATGGGGGGCATGATGACCTTGATAGGTACGCCGCCCAACCTGATTATCCAAGATACGCTGGTGCAGGCTGGCTATCCGGCGCTCTCCTTCTTCTCCTTCCTGCCTGTGGGCTTGGTGTGTCTGACGGTGGGCATCGTGGTATTGCTGCCGATGAGCCGCTGGTTCTTGTCGCCTAAGAAGGGGATGGACGAGAAGCAGGAGAAGGGCAAGAGCTTGAAGCAGTTGGTCAAGGAATATGGGCTGACCAACAATCTCTTCCGCCTGAAGTTATCCGATGGATGCAAGGCTATTGGCAAGACGGTCATCGACCTCGACGTAAACCGACAGTATGGCATCAACATCCTGGAGATTCGCCGTGACAATGGTTCGCAGCATCGATTCCTTCGCACGGTGAGCCAGCAGGTGGCTTCGGCAGAGGCGCAGCTGGAGGCGGATGATGTGCTCTACGTATCGGGCAGCATCGACCAAGTACAGCAATTGGCTGCCGACTTCGATTTCCAGATGATGGACACTCGTTTCTTGGAGACTGGAAAGAATAATGAATTAGTCAAGAATAATGAGACAAGTCAGAATCATGAGCAAGACAAAAAAAGTCTTGGCTCATTTGCTTATGCGAAATCAAAGAGTAAGATTTCCAATCCATCTCTCGACTTCTACGATATCGGCATCGCCGAAATCCTCTTGATGCCTTCCGCATCCATCGTGGGCAAGAAGGTGATGGAAGCAGGATTGCGATCCAAATTCAATGTCAACGTCTTGGGCATCCGCCGAAAGAATGAATATCTCTTGCAAGACATCGGCAAGGAGAAACTGCACAGCGGAGATGTGATGCTGGTGCAGGGCGACTGGCAGGACATCGCCCGGCTGGAACGAGAGGACACGGAATGGGTGGTGCTTGGTCAGCCTCAGAAGCAGGCAGAGCAAGTAACGCTGGATTACAAGGCTCCGATGGCTGGAGCCATCATGCTGCTGATGGTGGTGTTGATGGTGTTCGACCGCATCCCCGTGGCTCCTGTTACGGCGGTGATGATTGCGGGCGTATTGATGGTGCTCACGGGTTGCTTCCGCAGTGTGGAGGCTGCCTATAAGACCATCAACTGGGAAACCATCGTGCTCTTTGCCGCCATGCTCCCGATGTCGCATGCCTTGGAGAAGACGGGCGCATCGGCTTGGCTCTCAGATGCCTTGGTGCAGACGATGGGCGGCAGCGGACCTATCCTGATGTTGGCAGGCATCTATTTCGCCACCTCGCTGATGACGATGTTTATCAGCAATACGGTTACGGCGGTACTGATGGCTCCGATAGCCCTCCACAGTGCCTTGCAGATAGGGGTGAGCCCAGTGCCTTATCTCTTTGCGGTTACGGTAGCGGCAAGCATGTGCTTCGCCTCGCCATTCTCCACGCCGCCTAATGCCCTTGTGATGCCAGCGGGCGGCTATTCATTCATGGATTACATCAAGGTGGGATTGCCCCTGCAGATTATCATGGGACTGGTGATGATAGCTGTGCTGCCGCTGATTTTCCCATTTTAATTTGGTGGATAGAGAAAAAAGACTTACTTTTGTGGTTGAAATAATTAATTTTAAAAGAAATAGAAAGAAAAAATGGAATACATGTCACAAGAGGGCTACGACGAGCTCGTAGCCGAACTGGAACATTTGGAAAAGGTGGAATTGCCAGCCGTGCGTGATGCCATCGCCGAGGCTCGCGACAAGGGTGACCTGAGCGAGAACTTCGAGTATCATGCTGCCAAGCGAGAGCAGGGCAGATTGTTGGGCAGAATCAGTTTCAAGCGCAAGGTGCTGGAGAATGCGAGAGTCATCGACAAGTCTCGCCTCAAGAGCGACACCGTGGGTCTGTTGAGCCAAGTGGAGATTACGAATCTCGCCAACAACTTCAAGATGACTTACACCATCGTGAGTCCTCACGAGTCTAACATCCACGAGGGCAAAATCTCCATTAAATCTCCTATCGCCCAGGCACTTCTCAATAAGAAGGCTGGTGATACGGTAGAGGTAAGAGTGCCAGCGGGCAAGCTGAACCTGCGCATCGAGAGCGTGAAGCTGTAAAGGAAAGAGAAAGCTGAATTTTCATATTGGTAAGTCCAGCTTTTTCTTTTCTTGTAAAATATAACTAATAAGATAAGCCAATGGGTACATTCCGTTCGATAGATGAGTTAATCCGAGCCTTGGATAGAGAGAAGGTGCTGCTGAAGGAGATGTTTCAGAAGAGACAGTCCCTGCAGTTTCGCTACGACTATGCCTTGGAACTCACGGAATATAAGGAGGAGCGCATCCGATTCTTGATAGAGAATGGGGTGATACGTGATACGGGCGACTGTCTGGAGATGGAGGACGTCTATCAGAAATTCTTTGAGGATGTGCTCGAAGTGAACGAGGAAATCAATGTATCGGCTGTGCATGACTATATCAATGTGCTGAACGAGAACATAGATTACTATCTGAACGAAAACAATGAGGCGCGCAAGTATAAGTATCTCAAGGAAGTGCGCAGATGCTTGAAAACCATCGCCCTCCAAGAGAAAGCATTATGAGGAAATCCATATCAATGTGTTCAAGGAGAAGGCTTCCAAGAAGTCGGGCGAGTTCAAAATCCATTGTATGATGGATGAGATAGGCAAGTTACACCCAAACAATGTGAAGGGTATTCTCGACTTTGCCAATCGCCGCAACATCCTGCTTGTGAACAGCTCGCCTACCACGTATAATGTGGAGGATTATAAATACACCTATCTGCTCAGCAAGGACAGCAAGGCAAGAACCAAGGTGGTGCAACTGATTAAGAAATTATAGTACGTCAGTAAGAGTGGATGGTCTGAAAATGAATAGAATCTGAGAATATGGGAAAGTTAGGATTGGGCGATGCCCGACAGATATTATCAATGCTGAATGGTGATGAGGTGGCTTCTTCGAAGCTATCTCATCGCATGGCTACACTCTTGCAGCAAGAAGGCTTCTTGTTCTCAAAGACGAATGGCAGCCGATGTAAGTATCGGATAGATGGAGCCTTGCGAGAAGGATGCCGTATCTTTCTTGCTCAACAATTCGGGTTGAAATGCTCATTGGAGGAGTTCGTGGAATTAAACTCGCAATCACTCTCAACCTCATCTTCTGCGTCTTCTTCATCTTCTGGAACATCATTGTCATCATCTTCTTCTGTTTCTTCAGGACTTTCTGCTACAAGAGCGCAAATGGTTGGTATTATGGGAGACTCTAAGTATCATCACGTTCGAACCTTTCGTGGTTTCTTGGTCAATAGTTATTCCCCAATCGAGGCTTCGCTCAATGGACAGGCATTGCTGGTTAATCCGATTGAAGGCAGTATGACATTTATCAATGCTCCCGAATCATTCGAAATTCCAGAAGATGTCCTTGTTGTAGGTATGGAGAATGCGGAGAACTTCATGCAGATTCGCAAGCAGAAGTCTCTTTTCGATTCTCTCTATCCGAATCAGAGAATCCTATTTGTGAGTCGTTATCCACAGAATGCTTTGTCTGACTTAAGAGAATGGCTTCTTCGCATTCCCAATCCTTACGTCCATTTCGGCGATTTCGATTTGGCAGGTATTCACATCTACCTCTCCGAGTTTTTTGCCTATTTGGGCGAAAGGTCTTCCTTCTTGATGCCAGATGATATCGAAGAGCGATTGAGGAATGGCAATGCAAGGCTTTATGACCAACAATACGAAAAGTTTAGGGACATGAAGGTTTCTGATGTTCGTGTTCAACCATTAGTCGATATGATTCACCGCTATTGCAGAGGTTATGAGCAGGAAGGGTATATTTCTAAAGTAAAGTGAAATTCATAGTAAAATCTTTGGCAATCTCGGATAATTATTGTAATTTCGCAGCAAGAAAACAAATGCAAGCTAAAAAATAATGAATATATGGAGCAGAATGAAGTAAAACGCATACCGTATGGGGTTTCTGATTTCGTTAACGTCATAGAGCGAAACCAGTATTATGTGGACAAGACCATGTACATTCCTCTGTTGGAGCAACAGGCAGACAACTTGTTCTTCATACGCCCTCGCCGTTTTGGCAAGAGCGTATTCCTCAGTATGCTCCATGCCTATTATGATTGCCGCACAAAGGATAAGTTCCAAGAGTGGTTCGGTGACCTGTGGATAGGTAAGCACCCTACGCCAAGTCAAGGCAAATATCAGGTGTTGCATTTGGATTTCTCTCAGGTGGGAGGAACCATCGATAAACTGGAGGAAAACTTTAATAATTATTGTTGTGTAGCCTTGAATGATTTTATGGATAGATATGGAGAATATTATCCTGTAGATAGTAAACGAGCTTTTTATGAAACCCAAGATTCGGGGATAAAGCTAAATATCTTAGGCATAAAAGCAAAGACTTTACGCTATCCTCTCTATCTCATCATCGATGAATACGACAATTTTACCAATACCGTGCTCAATGAGCAGGGCGAGGATGTGTATTGGGCGATTACTCATGCAGAAGGTTTCTATCGTGATATCTTCAAGAAATTCAAAGGCTCCTTTGAACGTATTTTCATCACAGGAGTAAGTCCGGTGACTTTGGATGACGTGACGAGTGGCTTTAACATAGGTTGGCATATTTCCACCAAGGAGGAGTTCAACCAGATGTTGGGATTCTCTACGGAAGAGGTGAGAGAAATTTTTAACTATTACCAAGAGAAAGGACAGATACCAGCTGATAGGGACATCGAGGCAATCATCAAAGAGATGAAGCCTTGGTATGACAACTATTGCTTCTCGAAAAAAGCTTTTGAGACACAGAGTAAAGTGTTCAATTGTGACATGGTTTTCTACTATTTACGCAATTATGTGGGGAGAGGCGAGGCTCCAGAGCAAATGTTGGATCCAAATACCAAGACAGACTATAATAAGATGAAGAAACTGCTCCAACTTGACAAGCTGGATGGTGATCGCAAGGGTGTTATCATGACGATAGCCGAGAGGGGAGAGATCGTAGGCAATATCGAAGAAACATTCCCAGCCAAGGCATTGACTGATCCTAATATCTTTGTCAGTTTACTGTTTTATTATGGCATGTTGACCATTAAGGGTACATTGGGTGACCAGTTGATATTGGGCATCCCTAACAATAATGTTCGTAAACAATACTACAATTATTTGCTTGAGTTGTATCAGGAAGAGAAATGTCTGAACACAGCTAACTTGAGAACGATGTTTACCTATATGGCTTTCGACGGCAAGTGGGAGGACTGTCTTGGGTATATGGCGAAGGCCTACTCTGATGTCTCCTCGGTTCGTGATAGTATAGAGGCAGAGCGCAACTTGCAAGGTTTCTTCATGGCATATTTCAGCTTGACAAGCTATTATTATACGGCTCCCGAATTGGAGTTGAATCATGGCTATTGTGATTTTTTTCTCTTGCCAGACTTGACGCATTATCCCACGAAACATAGTTACATCATAGAATTGAAAGTGCTGTCAAAGGCTGATTTCAATGCCATGAGCAAGGATGGTAAGCATACGAAAGCTGAGCTGCAATGGCTACAGGCTGTGGAGCAAATCCATCGTTACGCAGAGGCTCCAAGGGTAGAGGCTCTTCGCCAAGGAACTCAGCTGCATAAGATTGTCATGCAGTTTGAGGGCTGGGAACTGAAAAAAATGAAAGAGGTGTAAAACTTTTCTATACTTGATTCTATAGAATGTAAAAGCCTTCTCGTTGTTGGGGATAGAATCCTGACATCGAGAAGGCTTTTTCTTTGAATATTGCAACTTTTATGGCGAATCAGCCTATACTGCTTTACCTGCCCATAGCTTGCAGGTACTCTCGCTTCTTCACCTCATACTTGGCGATGGATTCTACGTACTGGTCGTGGCTCTGCTGGTCGTGGGTCTGGGCATCCAATACGTCGCTGATGGTGGAAGTGCCAGCTTGGTAGTAGTCGGTGTTGAGGCGAGGTTTACCTTCTTGAAGTGAGCCACCAAGATGAAGAAGATGATGACGGCGGTGATAATCAGTCCCATCGCCATCGGTCCCATCGTCTCTTTGACTTTCTCCACAACACCGCCAAAGACAGCCTTGGTTCCCTCGTATGGGTTGAAGCAGTAAGATGGAATTATACGAAAAATAGGCTGCACCCAGTCTCTTTGTACTGAGTGCAGCCTATGGGATGGTTGGCGATTCCTTGTCGCTCAATGGTTAGCGATGCCTTATCGCCCAATGTTTAGACGAATTCCTGACTGCCGTCTCCAGTGGAGCTGCCACCTCCGCTTGAGCTGCCACCACCACTTGGTGTGTTGCCACCGCCACCGCTTGGGTTGTTGTCTGGGTCCTCCACGTCACCGCTGTCACCAGAGGTAACGTTTTTGAGTACCTTGCCGTTGCGGTCGTAGCAAGTGATTTGGATGGAGGTGTTCATCAGTTCATCCTTGATGTCCACGTTAGGGGTGAAGATGACACGGCGTGCGGTGATGAGTCCGCTTGCCACCTCGTCCACGGTTTCCACACTCTTGGCTCTCACGCCAAATCGCATGGTGCCCAAGCCTGGGATGGCTACAGAGTGGCCTTCGGTGGTCCAAGCCTTGATGACCTCGCCTGCTGCATCCCAACATGCCTGCATCACGCCACGGCTTACTCCACTGCGCAGAGCAGCCTCCTTGATAACCTTGCTCTCAGAGAGCTTGTTGTAAAGCTCGGTGCCGAGCACGAAACGATACGTTCCTTTCTTTTCACCCACCTGAATGAGGGTTTCCTTTGCTTTCAGATTAATTGCCATAATTTTTCTAATTTTTGAGTTTTATGATTAGCCTTATTGCTATTGAATTCTTCTTCGTTGAAGATTCTCTGCTGCACTATCTAATGGTGATGGTAGGCACGAAGTGAGTGGAGTCGGTTCGGGTGGAGATGTTGTTCTCCTGTTGCTGTC